>ERZ773100.82-NODE-82-length-60112-cov-7.434637_pt1 | contig 60112 bp, 52 predicted proteins | sample MGYA00511119_ERZ773100 | MGnify/ENA primary metagenome ERZ773100 (study PRJEB29015, sample SAMEA2738000) | human oral metagenome | biome: human oral; feature: human-associated habitat; material: dental | place: China | collected 2111 ...
AAAATTTTCAAATTCTAGCTTAGTGTGCTTTAACCTAAAAGAAGTTATAATCGCGGCATTAATATCAAAATTTAGGAAAACTTATGGCAAAACAAACGAAATATATTTTCGTTACCGGCGGAGTGCTGAGCTCGCTGGGTAAGGGCATTGCAGCGGCGTCGATCGCGACGCTTTTAAAGCATGCGGGGCTTAAAGTGCGCATACTAAAGGCGGATCCTTATATCAACGTCGATCCCGGCACCATGAGTCCGCTGGAGCACGGAGAGGTTTTTGTAACCGACGACGGCGCGGAGACCGATCTGGATCTTGGGCATTATGAGCGGTTCTTGGATGAAAATTTAAGCCAAGACAACAACTTTACCACGGGCAAAGTTTACAGCTCCGTCATCGAAAAGGAGCGCAGGGGCGATTATCTGGGCAAGACGATCCAGGTGATCCCTCACATCGTAGGCGAGATCGTGCGCCGTATAAAAAAGGCGGGCGAGGGCAACGACGTGCTGATCGTCGAGATCGGCGGCACCGTAGGCGACATCGAGGGGCTGCCGTTTTTAGAGGCGATCCGCGCGATGAGAGTGGAGCTTGGTAGGGTAAATACGATGAATATCCACCTCACGCTCGTGCCTTTTATAAAAGTCGCGGGCGAGCTCAAAACCAAGCCTACGCAGCACAGCGTAGGCGAACTGCGCCGCATCGGCATCAGCCCCGATATGATAATCTGCCGCTCCGAAATGCCGCTAAATCGCGCGCTAAAAGATAAGATCGCGCTAAGCTGCGGCGTGGATAAAAACTGCGTCATAGAAAGCCCAGATAGCGCGAGCATCTATCAGATCCCACTTGCGTTTTTGAAACAAGATATTTTAACGCCGATCGCAGAGACTTTAAGCTTAAATAAGCTTGAAGTCGATATGAGCAACTGGGACAGCCTAGTTAAGCGCGTCATCGTGCCTACGAACGAAACTACGATCGCCTTCGTCGGCAAATATATCGATCTGAAAGAAAGCTACAAATCCCTCACCGAGGGGATCATCCACGCGGGCGCGACGCTCGATACGCGGATAAGCTTAAAGTGGATAGATAGTGAAAAAATTGAAGCAAGCAATGTGGATGAAATTTTCCGCGACGTAAACGGAATTTTAGTCGCGGGCGGCTTCGGTTCGCGCGGAGTGGAGGGTAAAATTTTAGCCATAAACTACGCGCGGGTGCATAAGGTGCCGTTTTTGGGCATCTGCCTAGGGATGCAGCTTGCGATGGTGGAGTTTGCGCGCAACGTCTTAAAATTGAAAAACGCCAACTCCTCGGAATTTGACCCTCAGACCGAAGATCCGGTGATCTACCTCATCGACAGCTTCATCGACGCGAGCGGCAAAAAGCAGATCCGCACGCACAAATCCCCTATGGGCGGCACTATGCGGCTGGGCGGCTATGACTGCGACGTCAAAAAAGGCTCGCTTCTGGGTAAAATTTACGGCGAGCAAAAAACCATCCGTGAGCGCCACCGCCACCGCTACGAAGCCAATCCGAAGTACCGCGCCGAGTTTGAAAAGCACGGGCTTATAGTCTGCGGCGAGAGCGACGGGCTTATCGAAGCGGTCGAGCTAAAAAATCATCCGTTTTTTCTGGGCGTGCAGTTTCACCCGGAATTTACCAGCCGTCTAGTGCGCCCAAATCCCGCGATTTTGGGCTTTATCGAAGCATCTATAAAAAATGCTAGGTAAAAATGAGATAAGGGAAATTCTAAAATCGAGATTTGCGAACGATCGGCATACTAAAATTTCTGAAATTCCCTTACCTTGCGAGCTGAAGGATACCTATAAGGCGGCTTTGCGCATAAAAACTGCCATCGAAGAAAACCAGCGCATAGCCGTAGTCGGCGATTACGATGTCGACGGTATCGTAAGCACCGTCATAATGAGCGATTTTTTCAATCAAATAGGCGCGGATTACGTTATTAAGATCCCAAACCGCTTCACCGACGGATACGGGCTAAACAGCGAGATCATAGGCGAGCTTGAGGATGTGGATCTCATCATCACGGTAGATAACGGCACCTCCGCGACGGAAGCTGCCGAAATTTGCGCTCAAAAGGGGATCGATCTCATCATCACCGATCATCACATGCCCCCGCCCGTGCTGCCGCGCGCTTATGCGATAATCAATCCGAAGCAGCCTGATTGCACCTTCCCAAATATCGAAATTTGCGGCGCACAAGTAGCGTGGTATCTCGTGGGAGCGCTAAAAGAAACCCTCGGCGTGAACTACGATATGGCAAGCTCTATGGATATCCTCATCATCGCCATAATCGCCGATATGATGGAGCTGCGCGACATGAACCGCGCGCTGCTGCGCTTCGGTATCAAGCGGCTAAATAGCTCAAACCGCGCCTGCTTCAAGGCGATAAAAGAGCATTATTTTAAAAAGCACTTCGAATTCGACGATATCAGCTATACGATCGCGCCGCTTATCAACTGCACGGGGCGGATGGACGATGCGACGATGTCGTATAATTTCCTATGCGCCAAAAATATCAGAGAGGCAAACCACTACCTAGAGACGATAAATTCCATCAACAACTCGCGCAAAGAGGAGGAGAAAAACCTCTACGACGAGATCGTAAAAAGCGTCGATCCGAGCGACAACGTCATCGTCGTGTGGGGTCCGCAGTGGCACGAAGGGATCATCGGCATCGTCGCAAGTCGCCTAAGCAAGACCTACAAAAAGCCCGCGATCGTCTTTAGCGTAAGCGGCTCGCGCGCCAAAGGAAGCGCGCGCAGCATCGGTAAATTCGATATTTTAGAGCTAATCTCCTCGCAAAGCGAAATTTTAACGACCTTCGGCGGACACAAGGGCGCTGCGGGCGTGGGGATCGATCCTGCGCTACTTCAGGAGTTTAAGCGCCGCGTAAATGAGCGCATAACGCCTAAAGATCTGAGTGATTTTAACGCGCAAGACGATCTGCTGGGCGAGCTGGACGCGTCGCAGATAGACTTCGAGCTGCTTGAAATTTTAGAATTTTACGAGCCGTACGGGCAGAAAAATCCACGCCCGCTCTTTTGTATCAAAGGCGCCCGCGCCCGCAATATCAGAGAGATCGGCAAGGAGGGCAAGCATATCAAAATGGCGCTTGACAAAAACGGCGGCAGCGTCGAGGCGCTGTTTTTCAACTACGACTTTTTGCCGCGCGCCGGCGAGCGAGTGGACGCGATCTTTACGATTAGCAAAAACAACTTCCGCGGCACGATCACGCCTGAGCTCATCATCAAGGAGCTGACTCCGAGCGAGAGCTAAATTTTAAAATTTAGGCCTGCTTGGTGGGCATTTCGCGCCGGACACGGCCTTTAAATTTAACTCTCGATCTATGAGCTAGGCCGCGCATTGCGCACTCGGCGGGTTCGCCCTACTACAGCGCCCGTCTACTCTACTCGCCCGATATGTATTGCACGCTCGGCGCGACTTAAAAATTTAACGCGCGAGCTATGAATTTGACTTGCGATGCGAGCTCAAGCGCGCGATTTCGGGGCTAGACACAGCGCGCAAACGCAGTGCGTTATTTTCAGCTCCCGCGCGGTTTGCAAAACAGACGAAATTTTTAGGCGCGGTGAAAATAAAATTTAAACGTTTTGGAATTTTAAAATTTTGCGAGGGCGAGCGGGAGCAGGCGGGAACAAACAAGGCGATCCTAAGAATGAAATTTCGGATAAAATTTTATGAAGCGGCGGGCGGGCTAAATTTTAAAATTTGACCCGTCCTTAAACTTATAGGCTAAAAAACCACCACTAAAAACCACTTAAACGGCACCGGCGCAAAGATCGCGTGCGGCAAGCCCGCAGGCATGACGATGCTTTGCCCCGCTTTTACGCGGTGCTTCTGCCCATCGATCGTGAAATCGCCCTCCCCCTCAAGCACGTAAACGAATGCGTCGCCGTCGGATTTGTGCGAGCTGATCTCCTCACCGCCGTCGAAGGCGAAAAGGGTCATATTCAGCGCAGGATTTTGTGCGAGGGTGCGCGAAATCACCTTATGAGGGGATACTTCGACTAGCGAAGCAAGCTCTACGGCCTTAGCGGCGTCGATATTTTTGATGTGTTGCATAAGCTCTCCTTGAAATGAAATTTGATCGATTGTAGCTAAAATTTAACAAGCCCGCTTTGATGAGCATCAATCCGGATCCGCGCTGAAAGGATTTTTCAGAAAGATCGGGACGAAATTTATCAGATATAGCGCGACCGCGGCGATAAAAAGCGCCGCGGGGGTCATCACGTATAAAACAAAGCTCTCGCCCGCAAAAACGGCTCTTAAACCTCCCGCGAGTAGAGCCAAAACGAGCGCCGCACGGCTTAGGCGCGGGAAGTTTAGCGGCGAAATTCCGCTGTGGCGCTGTCCGGCGATCATCCCTACGAAAAGTATCGCTCCATACATATAGCAGATCGCGATGACGTGCAGCGGCGCGGCAGCGTATCCCCCGCGGATCAGCTCCCAGCCCAACCACGCATAGCCCGCCGCGCACGCAGCCTGCAACGCGTAGTAAAACGCCATATAGTGGCGGCTTAAAATTTCGGCGTAGTGCAGCTCGCGAAGCTTCGCCAAAAACAAAAATCCGATGCCAAGCGCGATAAATCCGCACGTCGCCTCGCTTAAAAATGGCGTCGCGAGCGCCAAAGCAAAGGCGAGGAAAGCGGCTAAATTTTTGTAGATAAAATTTGGAATAAAAACGGCGTCCTTCAGCCCGCCCTCTCTTAACGCTTCGTTGCCTATGACGACGCTTATGCGGTAGCTTACGACGGCGATTGCCGCGACGTTGATATGCACGAAGCTAAGCAAAAACTTCTCATTCCCGTTCGCGCCATAGGCGGCAGAGCAGGCGCAAAACGCCGCAAGGACTGCCAGGATGCTAAAATTATTCGAGTTTTTATCCAGCCACAAAAGCCATGCCGCAAAGATGAAAAATATCGCCCAAAATAGCGCCGTAATCGCAGCCGCAAGCCGCAAATTTAAAAAGCTCGCGACAAAGGCTGCGATCAGGCAGGCGGCAAAGGCAAGCGAAACAGGCTTTAGCGAGCCCTCGAAGTTCGTCCAATCGGGCAGCGCGGTAAGCAAAAATGCCGCGTAGATGCACGAAGGCGCCAAAAACAGAAAATAAAACTTATGAGCGCCGACATAATCGATCGCCAGCGCATCGGGTGCTAAAAAACTAAGCGCGCCCAGCGCCGCAAAAAAGCAGGCGCAAAGAACGAAGGCGCGCATCGGATGGGAGAAAAAATTCCTCGCGCGCTCATCTTTAAATTTAGGCGCGTAAAAGCCTAGCCGCTGCGCCGGGCACGGCTCGGAATTTTTGAGCTCCTGCGGCGAAACAGGCTCGGTTCCATTTTGCGTGGAATTGGTCTTAAAATTCCGATCGGAATTTTTAGAGCTCTGCGAGAAATTTTGAACAGAATTTGGCTCGGCATGACTTTGCGCGGAGGCGTGTTTGGAATTTTGACCTTGATAGGAATTCTTGGCGCTTTGTAAGAAGCTTAGCGGTAAATTTCGCTCGTAATTTTTAACGCTCTGCGAGAAGCTCAGCGCGGAATTTGGATCGGCGCTTCTGCCGTTTTGTGAGAAGCCATGAGTGGAATTTTGATCGTAGCTTTTAGCGCTTTGCAAGAAATCATGTGCGAAATTTGGATTTTTAAAGCTTTGCGCTGGCTCGGCGTCCGAATTGCGAGCTGAATTTTTGAAATTTCGCGTAAAATTTGAAGCGGAAATTTTGAAATTTCGTGCGAAATCGAGAGCGTAAATTTTAAAATTTCGCGTAGAAATTCCGCCTGAATTTTTAAAATAATCTGCGCCAAATCCACAACGCAGACGGGCATCTGGGTTCGCACCAAATCTGCAATGTAGGCAGGCGGCACGAGCAGGGCGGTCGGATACGCGCTGTAAACGATCGCTCGCGTTAGAGCTGCATCGCAAGCTGACACTCGCGCCGGAGTCGCGGCGTGAGCGGGTATCTTGGCTTGTGCCAACGCGCCGTAAGTCGGCTCTGGCGCTGCGATACATATCGCTACTAAATTTCGCCGAATTTCGCGCTGCAAAAACCCAGCGCACTACGCCGTTCAAGAGCACGCTCACGATATAATCGCAGTTCGCACGGCTACGCAGTTCGTATTTCGGTGTGATAAAACCGCGGTGCCAGGCGTCCTGCGAAAGGCTGTATTCGCTTGCGCTAAGATTGCAGCATCCGATGTCCCGAAAGAGCCTGTCTATGCAAGCAACGAAATCATAACATTTAGTATCCCGCAAGAGCCTGTGCCCGCCCGCACCGACATCAATACATCCAGAACTCCGCAAAAGCTCGCGCCCGCGTGCATCCATATCGCAGCGCCCGATGCCCCGCAAAAACCCATCTATGCGAGTGCTGAGGTCGTCGCATCTAGCGCCCGACAAATGCCCGTGATTGCGCACGCTCGGATCTCCATATGCACCAAAATCTCGTTCATACGCGTCTGAGCTGCAACGTAAGTTCAAATTTCGTGCGGAACCTCCCTGCTTGCGCGCATTAAAGATAAAATTTCTACTCATAATAGCTCACTCCCCCAAACTGCTCGCTTACCACGCGCTCTTCGTACCGCTCGTCGCGTGCGTTTAGCGGCTCGTCCAGGCTCACGACGCGCCTAAGCCCCATCCCTTTGGGCTCGAGCTCGATGATCTCGTGGCTTAAGCGTGCGGCTTCGAAGCGGTCGTGTGTCACCAAAAGGCAGGCAAGCCCCTCGCGCTCGATCTTTGAGACTAAAATTTCGATCAGTACGCCGCGTAGGTCGCGATCGAGCCCTACAAACGGCTCATCAAGCAGCGTCAGATCGCAGCCGCTAAGGATCGTGCGCAAAAACGCCGTGCGCTTTTGCATACCGCCGCTTAGCTCGCGCGGGAATTTATTCAGATCGCTCGGGCTTAGCCCGATCTTTGCGGCGAGGGCGTAAATTTCGTTCACGCCGGCGGGGCTAAAAATTTCAATATTTTTAAGCGCCGTGAGGTTTGGTAGCAGGCGGTTTTCTTGAAACAAAAAGCTGATTTTCTTAAAGCCGTTTTCGATCTGCCCGCTTTTTTTATCCTCCAGCCCGCAAACCAACCGCAAAAGCGAGGTCTTACCGCAGCCGCTGGGGCCAAAAAGCGTCTTGACTTCACCCGCGCGCAGCCGCAGCGAAAAATCTGAAATTATAACGTCGCGCAGAATTTCGTAGCGCAGATTTGAAATTTTTAGCATCATCTGCTCCACGGCATCAGTAAAATTTGAAGCGGCTTGGTCACGAGATAATCGAAAAGCGCCGTAAAGGCTATGACTAGGCACACATATGCCATGACCTCGACCGTATCGATATTGACGCGCGCTTCGGCGATCTTTGCGCCGACGCCGTCGTTCGCGCCCAAAAGCTCCGCCATCACAAGCACCTTCGCGCCGTTGCTGACCGCGACGTAGATCGCAGGAAGCAGCCGCTCGATTAGGTGCGGTGCGTAGAGGTAGCGCAGTTTTTTTAAAATTGAGCTTTTGTAGCTGTCGAAAAGCTCGGTGTATTCGATGCTCACGCTAGCCATCGCCTGCGCCGCGGACGCAAAAGTCATCGGCGCGACTACGATAACGACGGTAAAAAGTACGCTTTTATCGCCAAAATGAAACCAAAATATCGCAAGCACGATCCAGACGATGGGCGGAGTCGAAAGAAGCACGGTGATTAGCGGGTTTAAAAAGGCTCGCAGGCTTTTAAAATACCCCGCCGCAAGCCCGCTGCAAATCCCCGCAAAAAGCGCGAGGAAGGTGCCTGCAAGCGCGCGCTTAAGCGACAGGGCTAGATCGTTTGCAGCGAAATTTTTTAAAATTTCGCACGCCTTAAAAAAAACAGCCGCGGGTTCTGGCAGAATGAGCGGCCCGTAAGCCTCGCTCGCCACCTGCCAAATGGCTATGAAAAAGCACACCGCCCCTAGGCTCGCAAAGCCGCCCCACAGATAGTCTATGACGTAAAACGCGGGGTTTTGAGCTTTGCGAATTTTATCGATTTTTAGCATAGAAAAAACTCGTCCTTAGGCATCGCGCCGCCGAGGAGCTTAGGGTTAAATTCCATCAAAATTTCATAAAATTTCAAAAGCTCGTCCTTGATCTCGCTAGGTTTTTTGACGCATAAATTCGACGTATCGATGCTCATAAATATCGCAGGCGGCGGCGCAGGGAAGAAATTCGTCCCGATCGCCGCGGCGCTTTGTTTGTTCGCTTTGATCCACACAAGCGCGTCTGCCAGATCGGCGTTTAAAATTTCAAAATCCGCCTTTTTCGCGGCGTAAAAATCGGTATCTGCGATGATGCCTGCTTGCGGGATGATGGGCTTTACCGAAAACGCCTGCGCCCACATATCGCTTAAATTTGCCCCTCGCTGCACGGCGATACCCGATACTTTGCCCTTTAAGATCATGGCGCTTGCTAGCGGCTCCACCGTGATCGCGACGTCGTAGTCCTTGGCCAAAAACAGCTGCGCGCTCTCTGCGGGGCTGGCGGTGTAATCGATGTTTAGCCCGCTAATGCCCTGCTTTTTCGCTATGGCTCGCACGATGATGTCTAGCATGTCATTTTTAAAAGGCATGACGATCTTTTTGCCCTTCAGCTGCGCAAATTCCGTTATCTTCTCGCCCTTGCTCATCACGAAATTTAGCCCCTCGGTGAGGATATTTACCATGCCAATCTTGCGCCCTTGATTTGCGAGGTTCACTCCCACGTTGCTCGGGCTCATCATAACCTTGTACTCGCCGTTTGCCACGCCCGCGCGCAGCTGATCGGGATCGCGCCAAAGCTCAAGCCTGGCGTCGTATTTTTTGCCGATCTGCCCCTGCATGCACGCAACGCCGATGATGAGGCTAGGCATCGCGGGCGCGCCGTAGATAGCGAAGGCCTCCTTTGCAAAAAGAGGGCTAGCAAGCCCGCTAGCCGCCAACGCGGACGTTAGTTTTAAGAAATTTCTTCTTTGCATCTTCTCCTCTTTTCATTCCTGCCAAACGGCAAGATTTTGATAATCGATGTGCAATTATATCAAAAACAGGAGTGATTCGGTTTGATTAAGCTCAATAGTCCCACTTTAAATTTTAATGCGCTAAAATTTAAAACGCCCTGCAGCGGTAAAATTTTATGCTAAAATGGAGAAAATTTCAATTCAAGGACATAAAATGAGAAGCGACATCATCAAAAAAGGCTATACGCGCGCGCCGCACAGAAGCTTGCTAAGAGCGACGGGGCTAAAGGACGAGGACTTTGAAAAGCCCTTTATAGGCGTGGCAAATAGCTTCATAGAGATCATTCCGGGGCATTTTTTTCTCAACAAATACTCCGAAATTTTAAAAGACGAGATCCGCAAAAACGGTTGCGTGCCATTTGAGTTTAACTGCATCGGCGTGGACGACGGCATCGCTATGGGGCATGCCGGGATGCTTTATAGCTTGCCTAGCCGCGAGCTGATCGCAAATTCGATCGAAACGGTGATGAACGCGCATGCCCTGGACGCTCTGGTCTGCATGCCAAACTGCGATAAAATCGTGCCCGGCATGGTGATGGGCGCGCTTCGCGTGAACGTGCCGACGGTTTTTGTTAGCGGCGGCCCGATGAAAAAGGGCTACACTAAAAAAGGCGAGCCGATCGACCTATCCACGGCGTTTGAGGCGGTGGGTAAATTTGAAACCAAAGAGATCAGCGCCGAGGAGCTAAAAGAGATCGAGTGCAAAGCCTGTCCAAGCGGAGGCAGCTGCTCGGGGATGTTTACGGCAAACTCGATGAATACGCTGTGCGAAGCGATGGGTATCGCGCTAAAAGGCAACGGCACGGTGCCCGCGCTCACGCCTGAGCGCGAGGAGCTCATCAGGGAAGCGGGGCGACGAATTTGCCAAATCGCGCTGGATGAAAAATACAAAATCCGCAACATCGTGAACGAAAAATCGATCCAAAACGCCATAGTCGTCGATATGGCGATGGGCGGCAGCAGCAACACCGTGTTGCACATCCTAGCTATCGCGCGCGAAGCGGGGGTAAATTTACAGATCGCGGGGCTCAACGAGATCAGCCGCAAGATCGCTCACATCGCCAAAATCAGCCCGAGCTTACCAAATATCCACATGGAGGATATCGACCGCGCGGGCGGGCTAAGCGCCGTGATAAACGAAATTTCGCGCCGCGACAATGGGCTGCTAGACCTTGGCGCGCCGACGGTCACGGGCGAGAGCCTAGGCGAGCGCGTGGGTGCTAGCGTCATAAAAGACGAAGAGGTCATCCATAAGGTCGAAAACGCCTATTCGGACGTGGGCGGACTGGCGATTTTGTTTGGAAATTTAGCCGAACAAGGCTGCGTCATCAAGACCGCGGGCATCATAGGCGAGCGTAAATTTAGCGGCAAGGCCGTGTGCTTTAACAGCCAAGACGAGGCGATAGAGGGCATCTCAAAAGGCAAAGTCGGCAAAGGCGACGTGGTCGTCATCCGCTACGAAGGGCCGCGCGGAGGCCCGGGTATGCAGGAGATGCTAAGCCCGACTTCGCTCATCATGGGGCGCGGACTGGGCGCGGACGTAGCTCTCATCACGGACGGGCGTTTTAGCGGTGCGACGAGAGGGCTAAGCGTCGGGCACGTGAGCCCGGAGGCTGCCGAGGGCGGCATGATCGGACTGCTACAAGACGGCGACATCATCGATATCGACGTGGATACGTACGCGATCAACGTGCGTCTAAGCGAAGCCGAGATCGCAGAGCGCAGGGCTAAATTTAAGCCGGTTGAAAAATCGCTGCCGTACCGCTGGCTGCGAATGTATCGCAAACTGGTAACGAACGCTAGCAACGGAGCGATTTTGGAGGCGTAGAATTTAAAATCGGTAGGTATCGTAGTTTTAAAAATTTAAATAAGGAATGATTTTTTTGTCTGAGAGAAATTTTACCTATAAGGATTTAGAGCAAGTAGAGACTGAAATAGAAAATATACATGAGGCGCTTGCTAATGTCTATAATAATAAGTCATGTATTTGGAAAATTAGTAGAACTCTTGACAAATTAAAAAATTCAAATTTTTCTAGTACGGAAAAATATATAATAGCTATATTTAAATCTGAATATGCCAAGCGCATGAATAGAACCGATGAAGCCATCAATTTTCTACAAAAATTTATAAAACAAGATGATTTTAAAATTTTATCTGATACGACCCGCGGTCTTATTAATGAAATAGAACAATATTTGTTGGTTTTGAAGCAAGATAATATTTACTCAGCCAGTAGAACTGCATTTAGAACCACTATCATAAGGTATATTAAATCGATTAAAATATTAAAAGAAGAGAAAGAAATTATCGAAAGGTACATAAAAAGTAGAAATGTAAAGGAACAAAAAAATCTGAATTATGAATTTTTTGAAAAAGAGAATGTATTGTATGCTGTTTATAACAATCTTAGCAATATACTTGAAGATGTAAGCATTATGCAATCATATATAAGACATATGAAAAATTCTATGTATTTTAATTTTCTTAATTTGTTTTCTATTGCTGCGAGACATACAGTTTTATTATTTTGGATGGTTGTTTTTATTGGAGGGGTATTTTGTTTGCCTTACTTTTTTAAAATTGGAATACCACCGCAGATTAATGTTAATGAAATAATTCCGTTATTGCTTTTTATTGGTATTTTAGGATTAGCGTATGTTGTTACGGTAGGTTTACTTTCTTTTATAGGTAGCTATTTTATTTTTAATGTCAAAACTAATGAAAAATGGATAAATAGATATTTTATAATTACACAAATTTACTTATTTGCAATTCTTACTATTCCATTTCTATATGAAATTAAATTTTTTAGTAAATATTTAAATCTTATACTTAATAATTTCGGCACTATTCTAGTTGTTTATTTTATAGCATCTATATCATATTTTATTTTATCTATGTTTAAAACCGGAAAATTTAAAGATGATGTAAATTTATTTATATTTTTACATCCTCTTTTTGACTTTCTTCTCATAGTAATAGTTTATTTTGGATATAAAGATATAGTACTACCAGTATTTTTGTGTTTTTTTCTAATTATTCTTGTTACTAGAATAGCTGCTTTTTCAAAATACTTTGATTATAAAACAGTTTTTTGGCTTTCTTTCTTTATTGGGTTAGGTCCAATTTATCTTTTAAGTCCCGATTTTGTAAGAATGATCAAGCTTGCGAACTATAAAGCCAATTTCATAGTAAAAAATGAATTTATCGAAAGCGAGAAATTGGATAAAATCCCGCTATGTTTTCAAGACTATAATGATACTTGCAAAAATTTAAAATTAAGTGATGATAATAAAACAGCAATAAATAGCCTCATAGTAAAGGTCAAATTTGATGAGCAATATTTTTTTAAAGCCCAAGTACCAAAAGATGAATTTAATATAACAAAAGAGCGCGTCATACGCTATCAAGATGAAAATTTTACTGATATTTCACAGAAAATGTTTAAAATTTTTAAAGTAAAAGAATGCAAGTATAACTCTACTGCTTCTTGCTATATCCATAATGACAAGGAGGGTAACATAACCATAAAGCATTATCATAAAGATATGGAAAATATTATACAAGATGAAAATGGTAAATATTTTATAGAGTTTCCGGTAAGAAAAGAAAATATATTAAATTGAGCGTTATCTTGCCTAAAACAAGGTACATTATCCAAATTTATAGTGATTTGGCTACAAAATTTCTGAAATAATCTAACAGCTATCTTAAATGTATGGACGCTTTAAATTTTACGATAAACACAAAATGAGCAGATCCGCAGATTTTTCAAACCGCGCAAAGCGGAGGATTTGTCTTACGCGGCTAAATTTAAATTTTAAAACCTACAAATCCCGCGGATCGGCGATCTTGCCTGCGACGGCGCTAGCTGCGGCGACGGCGGAGTTTGCTAGATACACTTCGCTCGTTCTATCGCCCATACGACCGACGAAATTTCGATTAGTCGTGCTTACGCAGCGCTCGCCCACGCCTAAAATTCCCATATATCCGCCCAGGCACGCGCCGCAGGTCGGGTTGCTCACGACTGCGCCCGCTTCTACGAAAATATCCCACAGCCCCTCTTTTTGCGCGGCCAGAGCGATCTTTTGCGTCGCAGGCGTGATTATGAGGCGGGTTTTGCGCGCGACCTTGCGACCTTTTAAAATTTGCGCGGCAATCCGCAGATCGGAGAGCCTGCCGTTGGTGCAGCTGCCGATGAAGACCTGATCGACGGCAATGTCGTCGCGCACCGCATCGCGCACACTCTTGCCGTTGCTAGGTAGGAACGGATACGCGATCACCGGATCAAGCTTGCTCACGTCGATCTGCAAAATTTGCTCATAGTTCGCGCCCTCGTCGGAGTAGTGAAATTTCGGCTCGGCGCGCAAATTTTTATCTGCCAAAAATTCCTTCGTGATCTCATCGACCGCGACGATACCGCTCTTGCCGCCCGCTTCGATCGCCATATTGCAAAGCGAAAATCTGCTATCCATATCCAAATGCTCCAGCGCGTCGCCGCAGAACTCCAGCGCCTTATAGCGCGCGCCATCCACGCCGATGAGGCGGATCACCTCTAAAATCAGATCTTTACCGTATATGTGCGGCGCGGGCTTGCCGCGAAAGATCACTTTGATCGTAGGAGGTACTTTGAACCAATTCTTGCCCGTTATCATCGCAAAAGCAAGATCCGTGCTGCCCATACCGGTTGCAAAAGCCCCCAGCGCGCCGTGGGTACAGGTGTGGCTGTCCGCGCCGATGATGACGTCGCCGGGTACCACGAGCCCTTTTTCAGGCATCAGCGCGTGCTCGATACCCATATCCTTTTCGTCGAAATAGTTTTTCAAATCGTGCTTGTAAGCAAACTCGCGCGAAATTTTAGCTTGGTTTGCGCTTAAAATATCCTTCGTAGGGATGTAGTGATCCATCACGATCGCAAAGCCGTCCGGGTTGGCGAGCTTTTTTGCGCCGCTAAGCTCGAACTGCTTGATCGAAATCGGCGTCGTGATGTCGTTGCCGATGACCATATCGATGGCGCTTTCGATGATCTGTCCCGCAAAAACCGTCTCGCCCACGTGCTCGCTAAAAATTTTCTCCGTGATCGTCTGCCTCATAAAATCTCCTTCGTGTCGGTTAAATTTGCGCGATTTTAGCTAAAAAATCATAAATTTTTGCAATTTTATGTATAATTGAGCCGCAAGGAGCGAGACGATGGAAATTTTAGATATTTTTGCGAACCGCAGAAGCGTAAGAAAATATACGGATGCGCCGCTTGAGGACGAGGCGCTAGATAAAATTTTAAAAGCGGGTCTGCTTGCGCCCTCAGGTCACGCGCTGCGCCCGTGGGAGTTCATCCTCGTGCGCGACAAACGGATGCTTGAGCGGCTAAGCGCATGCCGCGAAAGCGGAGCGGATATGCTAAAACAGGCCGCAGCCGCGATCGTCGTGATCGCAGATACGCAGAAGCAGGATGTCTGGATCGAGGACTGCTCGGTGGCGCTAGGCTACATGCACCTTGCCGCAAGCGCGCTAAATCTCGGAAGCTGCTGGGTGCAGGTAAGATTGCGCGCCGCCGCGGACGGACGCAGCTGCGAGGAGTTTTTGCGCGAGGCGCTGGGCTTTCCGCCAAATTTCAAAGCAGAAGCGATACTGGCCCTCGGCGTGCTGCAACAGCATCCGAGCCCGCACGATCTGCAGAAGCTAAATTTAAGCAAAATCCACAAAGAGAAATTTTAACGCGTATGAAGTATCAAAACTTAATTCAAATTTGCGAGTATCTACGCGCCAAACGCTTCCTTTCACACATTAAACGCGTAGGAGATAACCTTTTTAAAGTCTGTTTTGACGGCAACGAGACGCTGTTTTTCGATATGAATAAATCAGGCTGCAATATCCACGAAAATGACGCTTTTACCGAAGGTAAGGTTTACGCGGCGCCCTTTGACGTGCTACTTGCCAAGCGCTTCGTAAAATCGCGCATCACTTCCGTTAGCGTGCCAGAAAATAATAGAATTCTATGCCTTAGCGTGAGCCAAAACGCAAGCTACAAAACCCAAAGCTCAAATATCTACTTCGAATTTACCGGGCGATTTACCAACGTAATAATCACCGATGAAAACGATGTGATTTTAGAGGCACTGCGGCACTTCGAAACGGAATTTAGGCAGATCAAGGTAGGAAGAAAACTCCGCCACCTACCGCCTGCAAATATTAAAGAAGCCCCCGTGCCAAAAATTTCGGACTTTAGAGCATTTTTTCGCGCGGAATTTAACGCGCTAAATGCGGATCGCTTAAACTCGCTCAAATCCGCAAAAATCACGACGCTAAATAAAAAGCTAGAATCGGTGCGCGAAGCTCTAATCTCTTTGCAAAGCAGCGCCGAACTACTGCGAAGCGCCGAGCTTTTAAGCGAAAAAGCTGCCTTGCTAAAAGAAAATATCTATAAAATTCCAACTAGCGCGCGAGAATTTACGCTGCAAAAAGAAGACGCCGAAGCGATAGAATTTAAGCTGCAAAAGCCTGCAAGCGCCGCTTTGGGCGAGCTTTACTCTGAGGCAAAGCGTATGCGCCAAAAGGCTGCTAATATCCATATCGAAGAGCAAAATTTAAAGGAGAAACTCGCGTTTTACGAGAATTTAAAATCGCTCGTCCTTGCCGCACAGGATGCACACGAGATCGAAATTCTAATGCCTAAGCGCACGCAAACTAGGCAAAAAAGCAAGGAAAAAAATAGCGAATATGTAGCGAACTTTTATCTAGGAGATTTTAAAATCAGCGTCGGTAAAAACGAAAAAGGCAATGAGTTCTTACTAAAAAATAGCTCCAAATCCGACTATTGGTTTCATCTTAAGGACACTCCAAGCGCACACGTCATCGTAAAGACAAATAAGCAAAGTCTAAGCGAAGAGGTGGTCGAATTCGCCGCTAAAATTTGCGTGAGCTTCAGTGCAAGCGGCAGCGGAAAATATCTCGTCGATTACACCAAACGTCAAAATGTCAAAATCAACGAAGGTGCTTTCGTAAACTACGTAAATTTTAAAACAATCAGCGTTTTAAAGCCGTAATAAGCGAGCTTGCAGTATAATTATTCAAAATAAATTCCAAGGAAATTCTATGAAGCAAAGAATAATCACGGCAAGCATTTTACTCGCCGTATTTTTAGCTCTAATTCTAATAAACGCCAGGTGGCTAAATTTCGCCGTATTTGCTCTGATACTCGTGCTTGCGTTTTTTGAAAGCCTCAAATTATGGGGTCTAGAGGAAACTAGCAAAAAGTGGCTCGCGCTAGCGATCGCGTTTTTTGCGCTGCTACCATTTACGCAGACCGATGAGCCTTTCGTCTCAGCGCTAAAAGTTAGCATCCTGATGATCCTATGCGTCGCCTCTGTCGTAGCCTTTACCAAAGGCCCTAGCCTAAAGATCACCCTTCCTTTCATCTATCCCGTTGCGCCGATATTTTTTATGTGGGCGGCTTACGATGATTTCGGGGAAGTTTTTCACTTCGTTTGGCTGATCTTTATTATCGTAGCTAGCGATAGCGGCGCATATTTTATCGGAAGAGCTTTTGGCAAAACTCCGCTAAGCGCTAGCTCGCCGAATAAAACCGTAGAAGGCGTACTAGGTGGTCTTGCGCTCGCGCTTATCGTTAGCCTCATTTATGCGCGCATCTTTACCAATATGCCGCCGCTTGAAATTTTAGGCAAAACCATCATCATAGCAATTTTTGGCGTGTTTGGCGATCTGTTTGAAAGCTACCTAAAACGCGCGGCGGGTCTTAAAGATAGCGGCGCGCTCTTTCCCGGACACGGCGGGATCTTAGACCGCATCGACGGCTATATGTTCGGCGCAATCGCGATGGCGATAGTCTACTCATGGTAGTTTTAGGCTCCACTGGCTCTATCGGCACAAACACCCTAGACGTAGCCGCGCGCAGCGGCAGTATGATCGAAGCGCTTAGCTGCGGGCGTAATATCAAGCTTTTAAACGAACAGATCGCAAAATTTCATCCTCGTCTCGTCTGTATCGCGGACGCGCAGCAAAAAAGCGAGGTAGATCACGAGCGCGTATTTTGCGGCGCGGATGGAATTTTGCAGATGCTTGCGGAGTGCAAAAGCACGACCGTGGTAAACGCTCTTGTAGGCTTTGCGGGCATGATGCCTAGCCTAAAAACCCAAGAGCTCGGCAAAAAGCTCTGTCTAGCTAACAAAGAAAGCCTGGTCGTCGGCGGGAAATTTCTGCAAACGGATAAAATTTACCCGATCGACAGCGAGCATTTCGGACTGAAATTTTTACTTAGCAATGCCAAAATCCCCGTTTCGCGCCTAATCATCACGGCTAGCGGCGGCGCGTTTTACGACGTGCCGCTAACGCAGCTGGGCTCGCTCACGCCGCAAAATGCCCTCAATCACCCCAACTGGAAGATGGGCGCAAAGATCACGATCGACAGCGCCACGATGGCGAATAAGCTCTTTGAGGTGATCGAGGCGTTTTGGCTCTACGGCACGCGCGAGATCGATGCGCTCATCGAGCGCACCTCGCAGATCCACGCGCTGGTCGAATTCGCAGACGGCTCTACGACGGCGCACATTAGCAGAGCCGATATGCGCCTAGCCATCGCACACGCGATGTTTAGCGGCGACGTACGGGAGCAGATCACCGCACCCGTGGATCTGTGCGCTCTGCGACCTATAGAATTTAAACCGATCGACGAGATGAAATTTCAAATCTTTACCATCAAAGACGCGCTGTTAGCAAACCCCGATCTAGGCGTCGTCATCAACGCCGCAAACGAAGCGGGCGTAAATGCGTTTTTGCAGCAGCGCTGCCGCTTCACCGACATTGCGCGCGTCGTGCTGAAGTGCGCGGAAAAATTTAACTCGCCTAGCGTGACGGACGCGGACGCGCTTGTAGCGGTGGACGCGAGCGTGCGAGCGTATGCAAACGAACTACTGAAATAAGTTTTTTTAATCACGGAATTTATGCTGCAAGTTAAGCTTGGCGGCAAATTTCACTGCGCGCGGCTCGCGCAAGCAGCCGTAAAATTTAGCGGCATATAAACAGCGTGCGCCTATTGCGCCGTATCGGGCGCAGATTTACGCTGTGCCGCAAGGTTGCGCCATTAAATTTAATAAATAGAGGTTGGGCGTGGATATTAAAACCGTAATAGATTTAGAAAAGCAGCGCAAACAGCTTAAGAAAAGTCGCAAGCTTTGGAAAATTTTAAGTTACCTCGTAGCGTTTGCGGTTTTCGGTCCGATGCTTGCACTCGCATTGATAATCATCTTTCTTGATTTTCCCAAACTCGATCTCGGCGTAGAAAGTTTATTTCTTTTAGTCGCGTCTATTTTAGCAATAATCAGTACGAGAGATGAATTTTACGAGTGGATTTTTGAGCGCAAAACCGAGCAATTTTTGATGCGCTACAAAGAGCTATATCTCAAGCCTTATATCGAGAGTCTGGGCTTTTCGTATAAAATGGGCGCGCTTTTTCAGGAAAAAGAGGTAAGGCAAAGCGAGATATTTGACGGATTTGATAGATTTCGCGCGGATGATCTGGTTTACGCGAACGTGGATGGAGTGGACTTTATGTTTTGCGATATAAGGCTGGAAAAGTACATCGGTGCGGGAATTCCATTTGTTTTTAAAAATAATTACGCCACATTTTTCGAAGGACCCTTTTTCGTAGCAAATTTTAATAAAAAAATCCGTTCCGACGTTTTTGTTTTCTCGAATACGACACTGCCGCCGTCTGAGTTGCGGTACAAGCTACTGGGTGGTCGCGAAATACCAATAGATAACGCGGACTTCAATGCAAACTTTTCGGTTTATGCAAGCGATACGGTGGCGGCTATGTATGTCCTGACGCCCGCGCTGATGGAGAAAATTTTATCTCTTAAACAGCTTGTAAAATCCGATATCTCGCTGAGCTTTAAGCAAAATAAAATTTATATCGCGATATCTCGCGGCGCCGATAGTTTCGAGCCGAGCTTGGATCAGCCGATACTCAATGCTCACATCGCAAAGGATATCAAAGCGGATCTGGACGCTATGCTGCAAATCGTAAAAATTCTAAAGTTGAATGAAAAAATTTGGACGTCTTAACGGGCGCAAGGCGGAGCGAGGCAAGCGGGCGAAATATGGCGGGGCGAAGCAAGGCGAGTAGATGAAACGAGATGGGGCGAAGCAAAGCGACTAGATAAAGCAAAGCGAGGCAAAATAGGCTGCTGGGGCAAAACGCGCGAGCGCCGCAAAAGCGCGATAAAATTCCGCGCGGGATTGCGAAATTTAGTTGCGGGATGAAATTCCACGCGGGATTCGAATTTTAGTAGCGGGATGAAATTCCACGCGGAGTTGCGGCAAGATCGCGAAATTTCGCGTAGAATTCGACGGGGTTTTACGTCGCGACAAAATCTTGGTATAGAATTTCGGCGGAATTTTACGAAAAATTAAAATTTGCTTGCTATTGAGAGATTTTTTTGATATACTGCCGTTTCTTTTTGGCCCCGTAACTCAGTTGGTAGAGTGTCACCTTGACATGGTGGAAGTCGTTGGTTCGAGTCCAATCGGGACCACCATTTAAGCTACTTTTAAGTTATAATCACTTCTTTTTACTTCTCTTTAATTCCTGCTTAAGTTGTTTTAAAATTTTAATCCACTTCATTTTCGCGTTCGCGCGCCCACCCGTCTTAAATTTAGTTATTCCAACCTCTTTCATTTTTATTTTAGATATAATTTTTCCTGAAATACTATGAGATCGATTAGCCGATCGATGAGGTAAATTCTATCGGCAACCGATTAAATTCAGAAAGGAGTATCGGAGATATATGGGGCAGTATGTTATAAAAACATTAGATTACTGCACAGAAAAGGGACTGCGGCTACAATGGGAAAAGGACTTTGCGATCTCCGTCAATACTCCAGGAAACGAAGTTACTATAAGGGCAAATAAAAGTGGACTCATATCTCTTGCCAGGCATTTGCTTACTTTAGCGCAAGATTCTGCGCCGAAACATTCGCATATACATCTGGATGAGTATAATTCGCTTGAGGAAGGCTCGTCAGAACTTATATTGGAGAAAATATGAACACAAACAGCATCAATGTAGATGGAAAAGAGCTATTATCCTCCGCGATTGAAGTGGCGGGATCATATTTAACGGCGCTTTATGAATGACGGCGTAGAGCGCAAAAAAAGGAGAATAAATCAGTGCTGCCGAATAAAATTTATATAAAAGACGATCCTCTAACTATTGATGAGGAACTTATGGGACATGAATATCATAAATTAGATATTAAAATTCTAGAAGACAAAAGGCTTGTAGTATTGGGTTTTACTACGAATTTGGCTATGTATTATTTCGCAAAAAACATTTTAACATCATCGTATAATGAAAGGGTCTCATACCTAGAGCTTTTTCCTTATGAATATTGGGTGGGAGGAGCGCGATTCGCAAAAAATAGTGCTCAACTATGCATAGATATAGAGAAATTTATCAAAATGAACGAAGCGGAGTGCTATATAACGGACGATATGGATAAGTATAAATTTGAGCTGGATTTTAAAACATTCTACCAAAGTGTTACATTTTATTTCCCTAGTACGAAAGATTACATAAATTTCGCCAAATATCTGCTAAGTATGAGTATCTACAATAGAAAAAATAGGGTAAAATTTTATAGCGAAGATTATACATTGATTTTGCAATATTGCAGGTTTGTCATATGAGAAATTTAAAACGATCAAGAATAAAATTTATCTCTCATAGAGCTCAAATTTAGGGATCATACGGTATGGCGCAAAACGCTATGAATAAAGCAAAGCATAACGAAAAGGAGCAGCGCAATGTCAGATAGAATTGGCTTCTTTTTTCTTGGTGTAGTATTCTTTTTATACTTTATAATTTTTTCAGTAAATAAAAATATAAAGATAGGCGAGAAATATATTAAATTTGATGATGCGGGTAGTTTGTGGATATTGCCCGCAATCGTATTTTTAATAATGGGTATTTACGGCTTTTATTTCGCCTTTCGCTCTGAAAAGAGCATAAAAAGATACCCAGAGTATATGTGGTGTGCAGACTGCGGTAAATTTTACCGATACGAGGACGTCAAAAACACGGATCAAATTTGCCCGGACTGCGGCAAAAAGCTTACGGAGTATAATGACGGCGACTATTGGAAGAGAAACGCTCCTCATCAAGGCGTTAAACCCCCGAAGATCAAAAAGCGTAAATTTAAAAAGCGATGAAATTTTGATTTGTTATAGAGGGATGTATAAAAATGCTAAATAGAATTTTTGCATTAATCGGCTTTTTTGCTTTTTTCGCATGGGGGCTGGCGGCCGTTTTATTGGGAAAAGTCGATATAAAACCCGGCTTTATGGCATCGGTAAAGCTTGAAAGCGCGTATCTGCGTATCATCATAGGAATTTTATGCTTTGCGGCGTGCGCTTTCTTTTTACATCTCGCATTTCGCCCTGAAAAAAGCATAAAATATTATCCTAAATTTATGCGCTGCAAAGGGTGTCTTAAATTTTATAATTTCTCGGACGTTAAAGATAGGAGTGTTTGTCCTAAATGCGGAGGCGAGCTGCGAGATTATGCTGAGATAGAAAAGTGGAATCAAGCGGAAAAGAATAAAAAGCTTGAGAAATATTATAAATTTGAAAAGGAGTGGCTAAAGAGGGTGAGCCATGATAAAAAATAATTGATACTCAAACAAAATCAAAAGGCCTTAGGAATAAAAAATGGACGCTAGGATAGGTTTAATACTTTTGGGCGCATTTTAGACGGGTATGATTTTAGGGATCGATTAAATTTTAAAAATTCCAGCTATATCCGCTTTGCAAATTTACTGTTTTAAGAAATAAAAACCGCTAAAGAGTCTAAATTTAAAACCGAAATTTTACCGCGCCCAGCAAAACGCTCGAAATTAAAATTTCATCCAAACTACGCCTAAATTTTAAAAAATCTATCTTTAATCTTTGAAATTTATTATTATTTAATCAAGAGAAATTATAATATAGCATTTGCAAATCATTCGCAAAATTCTAATTTTGAATAGGGGAGAGTGATGTTTAAAAAATTTTATCTTTCAAATGCCGCGATCGCGCTAAGTTTGTGCGCCGCATTGCAACTAAACGGAGCCGAAAACAACGCTATGTCTGCAAATATCGGTGCGCCCGGCGCGAGAGCCGTAAATTCCGCAGCTCCTAAAAACGCTTCCGGCGCGAACGCCACGAAGCTGGGCACCATCGTAGTTACCGCGACGGGCTTTGAGGATATGCTTAAAAACGAGGTTCGCAACGTTTCCGTTATCACCGCGGAGGATATGGAAAACCGTGGCTACCGCGATCTGCGCGAAATTTTAGAAAAGGCGCCGGGGGTTAGCTTTCACGGCGATACGGTAGATCTGCGTGGACAGGGCCAGAAGGCAAATACCTCCGTCAAGGTCCTTCTTAACGGAGTCGCGCTCAATATGATCGACACGACGCCGACGAGCATTCCGATCGATTTAGTTCCGATTGAAGATATTGAGCGCGTGGAGATCATCCCCGGCGGCGGTAGCGTGCTTTACGGCAGCGGCACCAGCGGCGGCGTGATAAATATCATCACAAAAAAAGGCGCCAGATACCCGTACGCCAATATCTCGACCAAGATCGCATCGTATAATTACAATGATCTAAATTTCGGCGCAGGCGGGAATGTGAGCGAAAATCTATTTCTAAAGACCGCAATAAAGGGCTTTGATCAGCATGGATACCGCAAGGGCGAAAGAGAGCGAGGCTACTATACATCGTTCGGACTAAATTATAAAATTTCAGATGATCAAAGCCTCTCTTTTAATCCGAGCTTTTATCGCGCTAGGACGCATGATGTACCGGGTTTAGGGCTTGTTGAGCTCAAGAAGGATCGCCGCCAACAGGGAGGTGAGAGGACCTTTACCAAAAGTACGCGACTAAATTTTGACCTGGATTATGCGGTGAAATTCGGCGATAGATTTGAAGCAAATTTACAGCCTTATTACCAAGATATTAGAATTTTGCAGAAGGGCTTTGTGATGAAAGATCGCAAAGAGGGGGCAAATTTAAAGGGCAAGTTTACCTATGATAACGACGAGCTCATAGCGGGATATGATTATCTTAAAAATAAGGGTTTCCGCAGGATCGACTTTACCACTTCGATGAATCCTATGATGAGCCTTTCGCAGCTTACGATCTTTGATATGCAAAAACAGACGCACTCGGTTTATGCCTTAGAAAAGCACGACTTCACGGAGCTGTTTTCACTTAGTGCGGGCGGGCGTTTTGAGCGCGCCGAATACAAAGTAGATCGCGAAGTCTCTACGACGATGCGTAGGATGGGGCGCATATTTCATACTCAAGAAAGCACGCACGTAACGGATCATAAAAACAACTACGCTTTTGAGATCACGCCGAATTTTAATTATTCTAAAGACGGCAATCTATATTTTAAATTTGAGCGCGGCTATATCTCCCCAGGTCCTAATCAACTCATCGATAAGCTCGGTCGTAACGGCCCTTACGTGCTTAATAACCTCAAATCCGAAACCTTTAAAACCTACGAGATCGGTCTTAAAGATCTGATCTACGGGCAATACGTAAGCGCTACGATCTTTTGGACCGATACGAAAAACGAGATCGTAAACGAAACCTTGGGCAGCTCGATCACCGACGGTTGGCATTTTATAAATATCGACGAGACGCGCCGCAAGGGCGTGGAGCTGTATGCAGAGCAAAGCCTGCTTTCAAATTTAAAGCTCAGCGAGACCTTTTCATACGTGGACGCCAAGATCCAATCCGGTGCGGATAAAGGCAAGCAGGTTCCGCTAGTGGAGCGCTCGAAGTTCGTTTTGGGCGTCGATTACGAGCCGATTAGAAATTTAACGCTGATGAGCGATTTTAAATATTTCTCATCATCGCACGACGGCAACCACGATAGAATCGACTCGCGCACGATCGTAGATCTGGGCGCTGCGTACCGCTTCGCAAGCGGATTTTTGATAAGCGCCGGAGTCAAAAACGTCTTTGACGAGGAGTATAATTACAACCAAAATTTACGCTCGGACGTCTATACTCCGGCTCCAGGGCGCAACTATTACGCGGAGTTTAAATACACCTATTAGCGTGCGTTTAAATTTAAGCGAGGTTTGAGCTGCGAAATTTAAAATTTACGGGCGGAATTTAAAATTTCGCCGCAGCGTGCTTTGCCGCCGCGAGATTAAATTTAATAAAAGGAGCGAAGATGAAACCGGACTATAAAAACTGGGTGCCTAAGGGCATGATCGCGAGCTTTGCCGCGGGTGCGGGCGTAGCGTTAGTTTTGTTTTTGATTTTCGGCGTTTGCGGCGCTTTTGTTGGCGGCGTGCTGAGGTGGTTTCTTGCGGGGCTTTTCGGCGCAGCGGCGCTGTTTTTGGGCTGCTTTGCGATCTACTGCGTCGTGTGGTACCGCGCGTTTGATTACGGCGGCAAACGTCAGCTCTCTCGCGCGATCGTAGAGGGCACGGCGAAATACGTGGATCTACCCGAGGGCGGGCGCGGGCTGGACGTAGGCTGCGGCAGCGGCGCGCTAACGATCGCCGTCGCCAAGCGCAACCCGCACGCATCGGTGCTAGGCGTCGATCGCTGGGGCTTTGAGTACGCGTCTTTTAACAAGCAGCTGTGCGAATCCAACGCGCGCGCCGAAGCGGTGCAAAACACTAGCTTCGAGCAGGCCGACGCCACGCAGCTGCCCTTTGAGGACGGCAGCTTCGATGCGGTTACAAGCAACTACGTCTATCACAACATCATGCGCAAGGATCGCCAGGCGCTGCTTTTAGAGACGCTCCGCGTGCTTAAAAAGGGCGGCAGCTTCGCGATCCACGATCTTTTCTCGCGCGGAAACTACGGCGACATGGATGCTTTCATCGCACGGCTTAAGGAGCAGGGCTACGAGCAGCTCGAGCTTATAGATACGACGCAGGGGCTTTTTATGGGCCCGCGCGAAGCCAAATGGCTGATGCTAGGTAGCTCAAAGCTTCTGATGGGTAGAAAATAGAAAGTCTTTATTCGATTTAAAATCGGTAGCTAACGCGAATAAAATTTTAAAATTATTAAAAATCTTGAAATTCTAAGATTACGAAATTTTAAATTTTTGCAAAATTCTAAGAAAGCACAATGCGGTGAAATTTTAGAATTCTGCCTAATTTTAAATTTTGAAATTCCGCCTGACGCACTACTGCGTTAGTATCGCGACAAATACCTTGAGTTGCGCTTTAGCCATATTTGCCGCATTGAAGCGGCGCATTTTCGTTCCCGCCGCGCACCCAATCGGATTTAAATCCCACCGCTTAGAAAATCCGCGAAATTTTTTATAATTCTATAAATCTCAAATTTTATAAATTTTAAAATTACGTATCGTTATGCCACTATCGCGGCAGAGTACTTTAACCGCACCTACCCGCTGAATATCCGCGCGGCTAAATATCAATAACGCCGAGGTGCGAGAGTAAAATTTTAACCCCGATTAAGATCAAAATCACGCCGCCTAAAACGAGCGCTTTTGAGTGTAGATATTCGCCCGTTAGCTTGCCTACGTAGCACGCCGCGACGCACAGCGCGAAGCAGACGAGCCCGATTACGCAACAGGCGTAGAGGATGTTTGTCTCGCCAAAAGCAAAGGTCACACCCACGGCCATCGCGTCGATGCTGGTGGCGATCGCGCCCAGCACCAGCTCCTTCGTGCTTGGGCGTAGATCTGGCTCGTCCTGCTCGCGGCGGGATTCCGCGATCATCTTAATGCCCAAAAACGATAAAATCCCAAACGCGACGAAGTGATCGATTTCTGAGATAAATTTTACGAAATTTATTCCCAAAGCGTAGCCCGCTAGCGGCATTATAAACTGAGCTGCCGCGTAGAAAAACGCGACGCGCGCGATCTGTGCAAATTTAAAATTCGGATATTTCGCGCCGTTTGAGATACTAAGCGCGACGCTGTCCATCGCAAGCGCGAAAGCGATGAGCAAAAGCTCCATATTTAGCCCTTTTGGTATTATAAAAGCGTTGATTATACATTAAAATTTTCGAAATAAAATAATCAATCTTTAATTAGGGAAAAACTTTGCTTAAAAAATTAATCTTTTGTTTATTGCCGCTATTTGCGACTGCTAGCTGGGAAGAGGTCGCCGTAAAGGGGCTGGACGTGATGTTTAGTGCGGGCGCGGGCGATGGCGAAAATTTTAAAAGCTCGCTAAGCACTCTGATCGAGCGCGCCGCAAATGAATACGAACGCGCTGGCGTACAGGATTACGAGCTCGATCTGCCTAGCTACATTACCGAGCGCGCGGGCAAAAAAAGTATCGCCGTGCAGAATATGCAAAGGCTGGCGAGCAAGAAGCTAAGTCTTGCCGTAGAGCCGATCAAAAAGCTTGTACTGGCTAAAATAAAAGATATGTCCGAAGCCGATACTAAGGCGGTAATGAGCGGCGAGGTGCTATTTAGCCACTATCTGCGCACCAACGCCTTTGATGAAATTTACGAAATCATTCGCCCTTTGGCACGTGAACTAGGAGCCGATGCGAGCTTTGCTAAAAGCTTTAAAAGTGCCGTCGGACGCGAGCCTGGAGACGATTTTAGTAGCGAATTCAGCAGCGCCTTTATCAACGAAAGTTTCGATTTTTTAAGTAAAAACGAAAGGGAGTTTCGTAAAAACTCGGGCGCGATTTTAAACGCCATAAAGACGATCAGATAGGCGCGACCGCACTAAAATCTCGGCGAAATTTTACTTTAAATTTATGAAAAATTCTATCTCGGAGCTCGCGGAAAATTTTAATTCAAAATCCGCTTTAAATTTTATCTCAAATCAGGCGTGCGAGCGCACGAAAAACACAGCGCCCGGCGGTAAGGTAAATTTCGCTCCCGCTCCCTACCTCAAAAGAAATTTCAAATTTCAAGACGCGGCCGCCGAGTTAAATTTTATGAGCGTGCGAAATTTAAAATTTTATCCCGCTTCGGCCGGTCTCGCCGCGCGCAATAGTGCCTCGGTCGGTTTTGCCGTGCACAGTCTCGTAGCGCCCTATTCCGCTCCGCGCGTCAGAAATATCGAAAAAAAAGTTGCTTTAAATTTTGCGGCTCTTGTGCTAAATTTGAAGTCCGCGCAAATTCTAAGCTGCGCCGAAAACAAAGCTTTAAATTCCGCAAAAGTCTCCGCAATAAATCCTTGCGAAAATTCCGCAAAAAATTTCAAACGAAATTTTATGGGAAATTCCACTCATAGCGGCGCAAATAGCGCGAGTTTGCTAAGCCGTGTAAGCGTCGTAGACGAGCCAAATTTAAGTCCCGCAAAAAGCCTTGATGCAGCTCATACGCGACGCTTAAAGAAAAATTTTACCGAGGTCATTGCAAGCGGCCACGGCTCTGCTCATACGCCGCAGAGCTTTGGATTGAAAAATTTTAAGGCGCGGAATTTTGCGAAGAAATCTAATTCGGCAGAGAATTCTAGCTCCGCTCGAAGCTTAAATTCCGCGCAGAATTTCGATTTCGCGCAAAGCTCTGATTCTACGCAGAGCCCTGCTGCTGCGCAAAATTCTGCCTCTACGCAAAACTGCACGCAAAGCTCGAATTCCGCGCAGAGTTTCGGGCAAAATTCTAATTCCGTTCAAAGCCATGCGCAAAATTCCGTTCCGCCTAGCAGGCTGTGGGATCTGGGGCTACTTTTCGTGGCGATCGTTTGGGGATGCACTTTCGTGCCGGTTCAGCGCGCGCTGCATAGCGGCGACGTTTTTAGCTTTTTATTTTGGCGCTTTTTGGCGGCGAGCATTTTTACCTACCTCGCCTGCCTGCGCTTCGGCGTCAAATTTGACCGCGGCACGATAGGGCGGGGCGTGTTTTGCGGGCTGATGCTGTTTTGCGATTTTTCCTGCCAGACCATAGCGCTTGATTATGCGCTCTCCTCGACGGTGGCGTTCATTTTGGGGCTAAATGTCGTCATCGTGCCCTTTTTGATGCTTGCGTTCTTCGGCAAAAAGGTCGGTGCGAGCGCCTTTGGCGGCGCAGTCGTGGCGCTTTTGGGGCTGTATTTTTTAAGCGGAGCAAGCGGCGCGGTGGGATTTGGCATAGGCGAGCGGTTGACGTTAATCTCGGCGTTTGCTTACGCGCTTCACATCGTCTTTACCGGCGTCTGCGCGCGCAAAAGCAATCTCTACGGCTTTGTGATCGTGCAGTTTATCTGCGTCTGCGTCTGTGCGCTGATCGCGGCGGTTTTCACTCCGCACGCGGAATTTGAGGGCGAGATAAAGGTACTTGGAAATTTGATCTTTTCGCCGAGTTTCGACTTCGTTTTTGCGCTGGTTTTGACCTCGATCTTTGCCACCGTTGCGGCGTTTGTGATCCAAACGATGGCGCAAAACCGCGGCGTAAGCGAGATAAAAACGGTGCTGATTTTCGCGCTAGAGCCCGTAAGCGCGGGCATTATGGGGTATGCTTTCGGCGAGAAGCTAAGCGCGCTTCAAATTTTGGGTGCGGCGCTGATACTCACGGGCATCCTGCTTAGCGAGCTGGGTGGGCTTTTAGGCGCGAAGTTTGCTAAAGATCGAGCTTACGAAAAAGCAGACCGAGGCGACTAGGATGATCGAAGCGCCGCTGGTTAGATTGAGCTTAAAGCTCAAAATAAGCCCCGCCGCGCAGAAAAGCGCCGATAGCGCGCAGCTTATCGCCATCATCGAGCCTAAGTTTTTTGAAATTTTTTCGGCGATAAAGGGCGGGATCGTCATCAGCGAGATCACTAAGATTAGTCCTACAATCTGAATCGACGCGACCACCGCGAGGCTCGCCATTACCACGAGGACGTAGTAAAAGACGCTCGTATTTACTCCGCGCAGCAGGGCGAATTCCTTATCGAAGCTGATCGCTAAAAACTGCCTATAAAAGCACGCCGTAAGCGCCGCAAATGCCGCGCCGCAAATGCCGATGAAGATCAAATTTTCATGATTTATCGCTAGGATCGAGCCGAACAGAAAGCTCATCAGATCGGATTTGTATCCAGGCGTAAGATCGGCGAAGATTATCCCCAAAGCCATTCCAAACGCCCATATCGCGCCGATTACGGCGTCGAAGCGCTCGGTATTTCGTAGTGTGACGTAGGCAATGAGTAGCCCCAAAAACAGCGCAAATACGCTAGCTCCCAGCACGGGCGAGATGCCTAAAAATAGCGCGATGCCGATGCCGCCGTATGCGCCGTGCGCGATACCACCTGCTATGAAGCTCATGCGATTTATCACGACTAAAGAGCCCACGACGCCGCAGACTATACTGACCAAAAGCCCGCCGAGTAGGGCGTTTTGCATGAAATCGTAAGATAAAATTTCAGCCATTTTTGCACTCCTTGCAGCAGCATTCGTTAAGCGCGAGATCGACGGCACAAAAGTGCCCGTGTTCGCGTCGCAAGTGATCTAAAAATTCCGCTCTGCCTCCCGGATCGATCTCGTGAGTGTGCGCCGAGCCGTTTGCGACGTAAAGAGCGCGGTTTGCGTAGTTTAGCGCGAGCTGCACGTCGTGGCTGATTAGAATTATGCCGCAGCCGCCTTCGTTTAGGGATTTTAAAAGCTCGTAAATTTGAACCTGCCCCATCGTGTCTATGCTCGCTAGCGGCTCGTCAAGAAGTAAAATTTTAGCCTTCGCGCACAGCGCCCGCGCGATGTAAACGCGCTGTCTTTGTCCGCCGCTAAGCTCGCTGATACGGCAGTCTGCAAGGTCTTGCATGCCTACGCGCCCCAGGGCTTGCATGGCTTGCTCGCGCTCGGATTTAGAGTAAAAGCCGAAAATTTTCTTATCTATCAGCCCCATTAAAACGACTTCGAGTACGCTTATGGGAAAGCTTTTGTTTATCGCGATGAACTGCGGCACGTAGCCCATTTGCGCTCTGGCAAGCGCGGGCGATCTGCCTAAAATTTCGATCGTGCCCGAGCTTGGTTGCAGCAGCCCCAAAAGCAGCTTCAAAAGGGTGCTTTTGCCGCCGCCGTTGGGCCCGAAAATCGCTAAAAAATCGCGCAGCTCGTAGCTTAGGTTTATATCTTTTAAAATTTCGCGTTTTTCGTAAGCAAAGTTTAAATTTTTTATCGTCACGTCCGCCATGAACGCCCTTTCGCCTAGATTTTGAAAGCATTTATTATAGCCCAAATTCGGAAAAATTGCCAAATTTTGCTATTATTACAAAAAATTTAAAGGCGAGCGGTGGAGAAAATCGGCGAAAAATCAGATGAAAATAGCTGGGATAAAAAGTCCGAAAGTTACGCCAAATTTAGCGGCGAGCCGGGCAGTTTCGGTAAGCGGGTGTTTGAGATACTGCGCGGCTGGGGCGTGAGCTTTGCGGGCAAAAGCGTGCTCGACGTGGGCGCCGGTACGGGGGTTTACTCGCTGTATCTCGCGTCGCTGGGCGCTAAAGTAACGGCGATCGATAGCTCGGAAGGGATGCTGCGCGAGCTAAGGCGCAGCGCGGAGGAGTTTGGCATTAGCTTGCAAAACGTATTAAATTTAAGCTTTGCGGAGTTTTGCGAGTGGCTGAGCCGCGATGGTTTTGCAGACGCGGCAGGCGAAAATTTTAAAATTTATCCACGCTCGCAAAGTGAAATTTCAAACTCGCAAGCTCAAGAAAGCGCCGCGCAGGCTTTAAATTTAAAAGACGCTGCGAGCAAAAGCTGCGAAAGCGAAAATTTAAAAATTCCCGCAGTTTTTGACATCGCGTTTCTTACGATGAGCCCCGCGCTAAAAAGCACGGAGGATTTTGAGGCGTTTTTGGCTTTGGGCGAGCGCAAAATTTATCTAAACTGGGCGAGCGAGCGCAATTCATCAATGCTAGCGCCGCTGTTTGAGCGTTTCGGCACAGGAGCTAAAAGACTTGCTACCGCCGCCGAAAAGTTCGAGGCGCTACTAAAGACGCGCGACATCAAATTTAAAAGCGAAATTTTAACCGAGAGGCGCGAGCAAAAACGTAGCCTGCAAGAAGCGGTGCAAAACGCCGCGTGGCACCTATATATGGACGGCGCAGAGGCTAGCGAGCGCGAGATCGAGGAGCTTTTGAAAAAGCGGGCTAAAGGCGGGATGATAAGCGATGAGATCGAAGCGAGCTTTAAGCTGTTTTATATTTAGCCTGGCGCCGCTTTTGGGGCTTTGCGGCAATCTTTTTACGCCGCTTGAGATGCCTAAATATGACCCGCAAAAAGCGCAGTTGGGAGCAAAAATTTTTTCGGACGTGAGATTTAGCCGCAAAGCTCGCTCCTGCGAGAGCTGCCATAACTTCTATCTAAACGACTCAGGCGCTTCGGTGCGAGACGGGCGGGTGCCTACGCTCATCAATTCCTATTATTTCGATCGGTATCTGGGCGATTATAATTTCGAGGGTTTTGAGGCGCGGATCGCGGCGTCGGTCTTTGGCGAGAATGAACTGGATGCGAGCGAAGATAAAATTTTAGAGCTTATTAGGAAGAATTTAGCCTACAAGCAGGCTTTTGAAAGTGCTTACGGCGAGGCGAATACAGCGAACTTCATTGATGCGTTGAAGGAATTTTTAAAGTCCAAAACGGCGATAAATTCCAAATTTGACCGATTTTTGCGTGGCGAGGTTAAGCTAAATGATGCCGAATATAACGGATATGTGCTTTTTGTACGGCTGTGCTCGGCATGTCACAACGGCGTTAGCCTAGGCACCGGCAGCTTTACTAAAATTCGCCCAAGCGCGGAAGAGGAGGATGTGCCTAGGCATAGGCTCACTTCCGATGGATTTGAGCTGCGCCGCGTGCCTAGCTTGCGCAATATCACGCAAACCGCGCCTTACGTAAACGGGCAGACGGATTTGCGTCTTGCGGTGCGGCAGATCGCAAAGGATCTGCTAAAATACGATCTTAGCGATGAGGAGCTTGATGCTTTGATGAGCTTTTTAGCTACGCTTAAAGGCGATATGACGGAGGCGCAGGATGAAAGATAAGATAATGTGGGCTTTGATGGTGGGGATTATGATATTAGGCATAATCATCGCCGGGAATTATTTCTCGTCGCTAAGAGATGTAGCGAGATTTAGCACGATTTCGCGCGAGCTAGCTTTGATCGATAACGCCGATAACCGCTTAAATATATTATTTGATGCAAAGATCGCAAGAAGGGACTTTTCGATTGCAAATGCCGATATGCGCGGCATCTATCAAGTGCTGCAAGCTCTGCAAAAAGATAAAATCATCGATAAAATCGGACTTAGCGGCGATGTGCGCGCGATCGGAAGCGCTTTTAGCGATAAAATTTCGCTTTTGGACGAGCTTGGGGCTTTAAATTCGCAGAATTTAATCCTTTTTCAAAGTCTGCAGCAAAAATTTTTATCCAGTGGCGCAAATGCGCAAAGAGCAAATCTCTACTCTCAAATTTTAGGGCTTAATTATAAAAATCGCTCCGAGATCTCTGCTTTAAAAAGTGCGCTAGAAAGCGCAGATGCGTCAAGCCCCGACGAAGCTGCGTTTATAGGAATCGCACGGCAAATTTTAAGGAATTTCGAGCGTCAAAATATCATCGTAAGCGATAATCTCTCGTTGCTCAACGAGCGCTTCGCAAGTCTGCGCGAGCGATTTTCTTACGCTAGTGAGGAATTCTACGGCTCGTTTATGCAAATGACGATGCTTTACACGGCGGTGTTTTTGTCGTTTTTACTGCTTACTTACATCATAAATTCCGATGCTTTGCGTAGTAAACGCGCCCTCGCACCCTATCGCGCGCTATGCGAGGAGGCAGGCGAAGCGATAGTTTTAGCAGATCAGAGCTTTAAAATTTTATACGCTAATAAAAGCGCGCTTAGCTTAAGCGGCTACGAACAAAACGAGCTGGAAGGGAGCGATCTTGGAGTTTTGATGCCCAAAGATAAGGGGACCGAACTTCCTACGATGGTAAATAAAAGCGCCAAAGATACGCGCCTGCTCCGTAAAAACGGCGAACTAGCCGATGTGAGCCTAAGGCTAGCAAATATCGCCACCGCATCCAAGCCGCCGCTATATGCGCTTTACGCTCATGACATCGGCGAGCGCGAGATTATGAAGCTAGCTCTTGCGAACGCGAAGGAGAGCTTAAACAATCAAGTCTATATCGATCATCTTACGGGCCAGGGCAACGAAGCAGCGCTATACGAGCTAATAAACGCCGAAAAAACGGGCGTAGCGATCTACATAACTATCGTAAATTTTGCAAATTTACGGCTTTTTTACAAGGCGGAGACGACGAATGAAATTCTGCGCTCCTTTGCGCGCACGCTTGCAATGTGTATCGAATCGCATGAGATCAAAGCTAGTATCTTTCGCATCCAATCGGATGAGTTTTGCCTATTTTACGAGGGACTAAATGTCGCGCGCGACGTGGAGATCATAAATAAATACTTCACCGACAAGGTTTTTAATCTCCATACGACCGAGGGCTTTGCCTCCGCGCCTTTAAATATCACGATGGGCGTGAGCGAGCGTGCAGACGTAGCGGGCGGCGCAAATAGGGTCTTTCAGGCGGTTATGGCGATGTATGAGGCGCAGAGCAAAAACGAGCACGTGGGCTTTTACTCGCGTCCAAATGCGATTGAGGAAAAATATCTGCAAAATCAGATTATGATCAACACTATTCAAAACGCGATCAAGAAAAATCAAGTCTTTGTGCTTGTCCAGCCCATATTTGATATCACCCACCGCGATCCTAGTGGTAACACCTACGGCACCGAGGGCGGTGATTATGTCCCGTTAGTATATGAAATTCTAATCCGTCTAATCGACCGCTCGGGCAAGACGCGCTGCCCGGGTGAGTTTATCGATATCGCAAAACAAACCTCGCTCTACATACCGCTAACTCAGGTAGTAATAAACGAAGCTTTTCGCTTGCTAGACCGCTTCGCGGGAACTTGCTTTAGCATAAATCTTTCATATTTTGACATCGCAAACGAAGGTATCAAGGAGCTTTTAGAGCGCAAGCTCGCATCTAGCCCAAATGCTTCAAATTTATTTATTGAAATTTTAGAAAGCGAGGAATTTGACGATTACGAGAGCCTACGCAGCTTCATCGCCGTAGCCAAAAACTACGGCTGCAAGGTCGCAATAGACGATTTTGGCAGCGGATACTCCAACTACTATAGAATTTTAACGCTCGACGTGGATTACATAAAGATCGACGGAGCGCTCATCAAAAACATCGCAAACGACAAAAACTCGCGCGCTATCGTCGAAACTATCGCTAACTTCGCGCGCAAGCAGGGCTACGAGCTCATCGCCGAATACGTAGAAAACCACGAAATTTCAATCATCTTAGAAGAGATGGGGATTAAATATATGCAAGGCTACTTCTACAGCAAACCGATGGAGCCTTCGAGGATAAAATTCTAACTCATCTCGCCGCGACTTTATAGCCCGCCTCTTTAAATTTATAGCCCAAAGATCGCCTTCGTAAGGCGATAAATTTTGATTTAGCAAGCTGCTGCTTTAATACGAAATTTATCTTGGTAAATACTACGCGGTTTTATCGCGAACTTATGGCGCGCCTTATAGCTAGGATTGGCTTGGCAAATGAAGTGAGAGCTAAATTTAAAATTTGATAGCAGATTTATGGATGAAATTTTGCGAAGTTCAAAATTTTAAAATTCCAAGCCGTAGAATTTTAAAATTTGAAATGCGCGAGCTGCAAATTTAAGGCTAAATTTTAAAATTCCGTAGCGATAAAATTTTAAATTCCGCGCCTTAAACCCGCCTGCAAATTTTAAAATTTTATGGCGCAAATTTTCAATTCATTCATATAATAAACATTTCGCGCGAACTTTACAAAATAAAAATTTTAACGAGCTTCGCTCTAATTAGCGATAGAGCTTTCAAATGCAGGCGGAATTTTTAAGTGCAAACTTTCTTGCTTTCAGCGAGAATGAGCTTAAATTTTAGGCTTTAGCGCATTAGCTCAAGCAAATTCGCCCTAAGCCTTCATACTCCCCGTATCTTTAAATCTTTGATGCCACGACAGCGCCTCGCTTAAGATGTGTGGAGTATGCCCCGCACAGGGCTGCGCACATGCCCGCTCGAAATAATCTCTCAGCGCGTCTTGGTAAGTGGGATGCGCGATGCTTATCATCGCGCGAGCACGCTCACGAGGGCATTTGCCGCGCAGATCGGCGATGCCGTATTCGGTGATGATGACTTGAGTGTCGTGCTCGGTATGATCAACGTGACTCACGAAGGGCACGATAGCGCTGATCGCGCCGCCCTTAGCGAGCGACGGGCTCAAAAATAGCGACAAATATCCGTTGCGAGCGAAGTCACCGCTACCGCCGATGCCGTTTTTCATCTGCGAACCCATGACATTGGTGGAGTTTACGTTGCCGTAGATATCTGCCTCGAGCATGCCATTCATCGACACGGCGCCAAGCCTTCTGATAAGCGCTGGCGAGTTGGAGACGTCTTGTGAGCGCAGTATGATGTGCTTGCGGTAGAAATCGATGTTTTTTTGAAATTCCTCGACGCCTGCGGGGCTAAGCGATAGCGCCGTGGCACTTGCAGTACCTACGACGCCTCTTTTGATGAGATCTAGCATGCCGTCTTGGATCACCTCGGAGTAGCACTGCAGCCCTTGATAGCCAGCATTTTGTAGTGAGCTAAGCACGGCGTTGGCGACGTTGCCGATGCCCGATTGTAGCGGCAGTAGCTTCTTTGCGGGAAGTCTGCCGCAAGCTTCCTCGTTTTTTAAGAATTTTACGACGTTTCGCCCAATCGCGCTTGAAATTTCATCTACGGCGGTAAAATTATTGACGCGGTCATGCGTCCTGGCCTCTATGACAGCGACTACTTTGGCAGGATCTACATGCATGTAAGGGCTGCCTACGCGATCGCCTACGTGCTTGATCGGCAGATCCTCGGCATGCGGCGGCAGGCGCAGATCCGTAACGTCGTGAATGCCCTCCAGCTCAAGCGGCTGATAGTAATTCACTTCTAAAATCACGCGATCGGCGATATCGAGCCAGGCTTGGTTGTTGCCTAGCGATGTAGACGGCACAAGTTCACCGCTTTCTTTAATCGCTACCACTTCGATCACGGCAAAGTTTAGATGCGGAAAAAAGCCCGCCTTAAGCTGAGCAGCAAGGCTTGATAGATGCACGTCCGTGTATCGCACGGCGCCGCTATTTATCGCATGGCGCATATCGGCATCCGTAAAAAACGGCACGCGAAAGCTCACGGCACCTGCTTTTGCCAAAACTCCGTCTAAAAGCGGATCGGTCGATGCGCCTGTAAAAATTTTGATTTGATAGGGCTCGCCTTTTTCGTGCAGCGTTGTCGCTCGTTGCGCCAGGGTTTGCGGCAGAGCTAGCGCGCAGCCCGCCCCAACAAAGCCGCTAAAGCCCACCGATGCGCCATTTGGGATCAGTTCGCAGGCTTTCTCGGCGCTCATAATTTTTGATTTTAGATATTCGTTTTGCACGCGTGAGTTCATTTTCCGCCCTAGCCGTGATTTGGGCGAAATTATAATATTTTTGCGCTAAATTTCAAAATCTAAATTTCGTGCGCGAGCTAGGCTATAGAGCAAAATATGGGGCGCGATCGGTTGGGGTACGCCGCCAAACGCCTCCGATCAGGCTTTTTTGCTTCGGCGGTTTGAAATACGCGCTTGCACAAGCGCTCGGTAAATAGGGCTTTAAGTGTGATTAAAGCTTGGCTTGATAGTCTCGCTGCGATACTGTAAATGCTTATTGCGCACCCAATTTTGCGGAATTTAGGCGCAAAATTTACGCATAATTTTGTGAGCTGCGATATTTAAATTTAAGCTTCCTTTTGCAATTTAATCGCTCGCCGCACTCAAATTTAAATCCCCAACTTGTAATTTTAAAATAGATGTTTTGAAATTTATCGCTCGTGGCGTTCAAATTCCGCGTCTAGCGAGCCTTGAACTCATATTTGAAATTGCATCACTTGCGGTGCACGCCTTTGCACGCCGCGCTTGGATTTTAATTCCGCATTAATTGAAATTCCCCCTGTCTGGAATTCTTGCCTCTTCGCACAAGACGGCGGTTTAAAATTTCAGATTTCGCGCTTTTTTTGGGGGCGACTCGACGTAGATACGCAAAATTTTGATATTTTACGCTTGCAAAATTCTAAAAATTATATCATCGTCACGGCTAAATTGCAGATTTCGTTTAAATTCTAGTTCTTAAAATTTTAGCCTGGTTGTCACGCATGATTTGCAATTTAAAGAGCCTTGTTACACAAATTCTAATCTCTGCTGAGTCTAAAATCGACGCCGCTTACGACGCAAATTTAAACGCGTTTTAGAATTTAAAATTTAGTCCGCCTTCTTACCATTTTCGGTCGAGCTTTATAAAATTTCGGCAAATTTTATACTCGCGGAATTTTAAAATTTTATCGCCGTAGAAGCCAGTAAAATTTTACTTCTGTGGCTTGCCGTCGCCGAATTTTGCGACTATCTCCTCGCTGCAGCGCTCCTTGGGCGCCCAGCCTTCGCGCTTCATTCGCGCCAGATTGTCGCACGCCTCCTGCGAGCCGCCCTCGCAAAGCTCGTCGTATATCACGAGGCTGCGGCACTGCCCGCTCGCGAAACTCTCCAGCGCTGCGGCGTTGCCTAGGCAGGCTCGTTCGCGCAGATCGCTCATCGCGCGCCCACCTACGCCGCCCATTTTATCTCCCCGCTTCCGCTCGGCGAGAGTGGCGAGCTCGCAGGCGTCTGTGAAAAAACCCTGCGCTTTGAGGCGATTTCGCACGACGCCGCGACCGCCCAGCTCGTATCTCATCGCCGCTTCGTAGCATGCGGCGGCGTCCTTTTTGCTGCACTTTGCTAAAAGCGCGCTAGTTTTTGCGCCGCTAAATTTAAACTCTTTGGCTTCGCCGCCCGCGTTTGCCAAACTAAGCGCCAGCGCCGCTGCCAGTGCAAGCTTTAAAGCTTTCATCTCCGCTCCTTTTATTTCGTTTATCCGCTCGCTCGCCCCGATTTACTGCTTCATCGCACCACACCCACGAAAATCGCTTTAAATTTTAAAACCGAACCTCGCTCATTAGAAGCAAAACGGGGCTGCTACGCGGTGATCGGCGCCTTTAAATGCGGATCGCACGCTCATCTAGGTGCGAGTTGTAAAATTTAAGCTTTCGTGCGGCGAAATTTGCAAGGCGTCCGGTAATCTACGCGGTCTAGCCCTAAAAAGCAATTCTGCGCCGCTCAAAGAAGCGCTTTGCCTCTGCCGTGCTAATTTTTCGGCAGTAGATCGAGCACCGCGCAGGCACGCTTGTTGTGCATTTTGCATGCCTTATCTAGCGCCTGCCCCGAGAGCTCAAAGCTTTGAGGAGTGCCTATTCCTTGGAGATATTTGACCGACAGCTCGTAGCATGCCTCGCTACTGCCGGCATCGCACTGCTCGCGAAAAAGCTCAAACGACGCCACGACGTCCTTCTGCACGCCCAAGCCCCGTCCTAGCGCATCTGCGTAGAAAAAGCACGATAGCTGATCTTTGCGCTCGCAGCCGCTTTTTAGACCGCGCGTGACGCGCTCGCAGGAGCCTTCGTCGCTTTTTACGATGCAGCTTTGCAGATCCGCCCGCGAAATTCCGTCCGTTTGGATGACCGCATCGGCGCTGCTTTGCGAGCCGGCGCTTGCTTCGCCGCTCTTTAGAAAGTGCGCGCTTGCGGTCTCGCCGGTGCTTGTTATTTTGTCCGTTTTGCCCGCCGCAGAAATTTTATCCGCCCACTCGCTCTCGTTGCAGTTTGCTGCGATGGCGCAAAATAGCGCTAAAAATAGAAATTTTTTCATACCCGCCTCCGTTAAATTTAGCGCTATTTTAATTAAAAATGCTGAATTTAAGAGAAATTCGCTCTGCTCCAAATTTCAGCTTTGTATCGCAATGTGTTTGGAGTGCGAAATTTAAAGTGCGCCGCCGAAGCGATCGATCATAGGCTCTTTAGCGCCGCAAGTACGTTTTGCGCGTCCTGTTCGGGCTCGGCGATGCGGCTAAAGCGCTTTATCTCCTTGCCGTCTTTAAAAATCAGAGTTTGGCGGTGGTAAAATTTCTTCCCGTCGCCGGTGGTGAAGGTTTCTAGCCGCAGCGGCGTTTCAAGCTCGAATTTTTCGTCGTTTATGAACTCAAACGAGGCGCCCGTAGCGCGCTTAAACTCGCTCGTGCCCGCCTCGCCCATGCTGCCTACGGCGATAAGCTCAAAACCGAGGGCTTTTATCTGCGCAAACGCGCTCTCGTAGGCCTTGCACTGAAGCGTGCAGCCCTTAAGCCCCGCCGCATCGCGCAACTCTGCGGGCAAAAATTTGCCGCTGTCACCCATTTTCGGATAAGTAAAAACCACGCAATTTTTCGGTAAATTTATCATCTCTCGCCTTTTGATCGAAATAGGTCGCAAAAATAGCATAAAAAATCTTAAACCCGCTTAACGGATGAAATTTTAATAAAATTTAGCGTAAAATAAGGGGCGAAATTTAGGCAAAATCAAATTTGGAGTTAAATTTTGGATATGGACAGAGCGATAGAGGAACTGGCAAAAAAGCAGCAGCAGTGCAAGATAAAATTTCTAAAACCGCTGATTTTATTGCTATGTATCGCGGTTTTTTCCGTCGGCTGGTTTATCCACGGCTTGATACAAAACGAATACTCCTCCGCCGTGCTGATGTCCGCGATGATCCCGATAATTGCGGTAAGCTGCGTATGGGGGATTTATGATGATTCCATCGCCAAGTGGGAGTACAACGCTTTTTACAAAGACGCCTTCATCCGCGCTATTATTTCAGATATCGATCCCGCCTTTAGATACGAGCCGCAAAGCGGCATAGACGAAGAAGAGCTCCGCAAAACGGGCATCTATCCGAATAATGAATTCGTAGCCGAGGATCAGATAGACAGCGTGTATAAAGGGGTAAAATTTAGTCTAAGCGAGGCGATAAAAATCTATGAAACGCGAGAATCTATGAGGCTTGTAGAGTTATCTCAAAGGTCCAAGAGCGATCTTTCTGCGGCTTTTTTGCTATCGGCGATCGCGCTTTGGAACGCTTGGAGGCTCGGCGAATATGTGCAAGCCTTTAGCGGCTCTGTTTTGGTGTGCGAGTTTTATAAGAAATTTAAGGGGCAAACCATCATCGCGGACCGCTCGCCAGGCACAAAATTTTTAGGCGATCAGGAGCTGATGGACGACGTGATTTTCGGCGAGGAATTTCGCGTGTTCGCAAGCGATAAGATCGAGGTGCGGTATCTTTTGACGCCTAGCTTTATGGAGCGTCTCGGGGCTTTGAAGCTTAAGCTTGCACCCAAGATCGCTCTTAGCGCGGCGTTTATGGACGGAAAATTTTATCTATTTTTAAACGGCGCGAAAAACCGCTTCGAAGCCGCGCTGTTTTCGCCGCGCACTACGCTAAAAGACGCCAAGCGGATAAAGGCCGAAGTTTTGCAGCTTCTTGGTATCATTGACGAGCTGCGTTTGAATGAGGAGGTTTTTGGCGGCGCAAGCGAGAGCGGCGAGTCCGCAAATAGCCCGCCACCCGGCGGCAAAGAGCTGCAGAGATTGCGCGATAAAGGCTTGAGCTCGCGCGATCGCTGATTTGAATTTTAAAACGCCATCTCGCGGTTTAAAATTTAACGCTTTTCGTAAAATTTAATCTCATCGCCCGCGTCTTTAAATTTAGCGCTTTTTAGAATTTGGCGTTTCTTAAAATTCGGTGCCTCTTGAAATTTAGCGCGGTGCAACTGGTTAAATTTTACGGCTTGCGGCGGTAGCTTGAAATTTTAAAATTTGTCCCGCGCGCCGCAAAGCTCGCTATGAAATTTTACTCATTGTTTCCCGCGATCGTTTCGATCAGTTTGCGTTTGTTGCGGCGGTTGTAAAGCACCGACGAAAGGAGCGATAGCGCGATGAACAAGATCCCCACGGTGCCGGTTATGATCTCGCTTACTTCAAATTTCAGCTTGGCAAACATTATAAACGCCAAACACGCGATGGCATAGTGCGCGCCGTGCTCCAGATAGGCAAAGTGCGACAGCGTGCCGCGAGCGATGAGATACAGCGTGATGGAGCGCACGAACATCGCGCCAGCACCTAGCCCCAGCATAATGATGAAGATATTATCGCTTAGCGCAAACGCGCCGATCACGCCGTCGAAGCTAAAGCTCGCGTCCAGGGTCTCTAAGTATAAAAAGCCCACAAGACCGTTTTTTACGCCGTCCGTGCCGAAAAGGCGGTCGAAGCAGGAGATGAGCAGATAGAGCAGGATCGCGCCGAAATACGCCGTGCCGAGCGCCCCTGAGCCCGTTTTAGCAAGCAGCGCGAGCCCCGCGGCTAGGGCGATCAGCGTGGGTGCGTTTGGAATGCGCTTTAAAAATCGCACGAGCCCGTTATTTTCGATTATGCCTAGCCAGTGTAGCTCGCGCTGCGTATCGAAGAAAAAATCGCAAAAGACCATCAGTAAAAACGCGCCGCCGAAAACGTAAATTTGCGCTTCGTTTTCGCTTAAAATTTCATGGTAGCGCTGCGGCTGCTTAAGCGCCAGCACGAGGGTTTCCCAAAGTCCTAGATGCGCGCTTGCGGCAACGATTAGTACGGGGAATAAAAACCTCATCCCAAAAACCGCGATCGGAATGCCCCAGAGGATAAATCTGCTCTGCCACACCGGCGCCATATCTTTTAGCACCTTGGCATTGACTACGGCGTTATCGAAACTGAGGCTGATTTCCAGCGCGCATAAAAGCGCACAGATATAAGCGGCACCCGCGCCGCCGATATAAAATGCGATAGCAAGCGCGATTAGGCTTACTACAAAAGAGGAATAAAAATATTTCATCGCTGTCCTAGCCGATTTTTTGCGCGATTTTAGCAAAATTTAGCCCTAAATTCTATATAATTGCAAAAATTCCAAAAAAGGCAAAAGATGCTTACCAATCCCGTATTTATCAGTATCTGTGTGATGTGCGCGCTATGCTTGCTGAGGTGCAACGTAATGCTTGCGATCCTAATCGGCACGATATGCGCCGTGCTCTCAAGCAATATTCCGCTGGGAGATGCCATAAATTTATTCATAAACGGCAACCCCGAAAATGCCGGCAGCCTCGGCATGGGCGGAAATTTAGAAACCGCGCTTTCGTATCTGCTGCTAGGCGTCATCGCAAGCGCGATCTCAAAGACCAACTTAACGGCGATCTTGGTGCGCGCGGTGGCAAATTTAATCAGCGACAAAAAATACGTATTTATCTTTTCGATCGCCTTTTTTGCGTGCTTTTCACAAAATTTAATCCCCGTGCATATCGCCTTCATCCCGATTTTGATCCCGCCGTTAGTTAAGATCATGAACTCGCTAAAGATCGACCGCCGCGCCGTAGCGTGCGCGCTGACGTTCGGCTTGCAGACGCCGTATATGGCGCTGCCGCTCGGATTTGGACTTATATTTATGGGGCTAATCGAAAAAAATATGAACGCAAACGGCATCGCGGTAAGCCTTGGCGACATATCGAGCGTGATGTGGCTAAGCGCCGTGCCGATGCTAGTGGGTCTCATCCTAGCCGTGATCTACTACCGCAAGCCGAGGGAGTATGCCGAAACCAAACAGAGCCTGGATGCACATTTTAGCGAACTTAAGATGGGTATGCGCGAATGGGGAGCGCTAGCGGGTATCGCGGTGTGCTTCGCGGTGCAAATTTGGATCAAATCGCTTCCGTTTGCCGCGCTTAGCGGAATTTTAGTAATGCTTGCGAGCAAAGGCATCGAGTGGAAAAAGCTTGATAACGTATTTGACGAGGGCGTGCATATGATGGGCTACATCGCGTTTTTGATGCTGATCGCCGCAGGATACGGCACGATCTTAAAAGAAACCGGCGGCGTGAACGAGCTAGTGCACGTAGCGAGTACTTTAAGCGGCGGCAAGCTAGGCGGCGCGCTGCTGATGATCGGCATCGGACTGCTCGTGACGATGGGTATCGGCTCGAGCTTCGGCACGATCCCTATCATCGCTACGATATACTGTCCGCTAGCCGCGCAGCTGGGCTTTAGCACGGCGGCGACGATCTTTATCATCGGCGTGGCTGCGGGTATCGGCGATGCTGGCTCGCCTGCGAGCGATAGCACGCTCGGGCCTACCGTGGGGCTGAATATCGACGGCGAGCATAGCCATATGTGGGATACCTGCGTGCCGACCTTTATTTTCTTTAATATCCCGCTAATCATATTCGGCATAATCTTTTCGATGATGTTATAGATTGCAGAATTTACGCGGGTTTTCGCGGACAGAATTTTAGAATTTTGCCCGCGCGGCGATGCTCGTAAATTTATAAATTTACGAGCGCGTTCATTTTTAAATTTAGCTGCGCGGCTTTACTTTTAAATTTGCTCGCGCGATTTTGCCAAAATTTATTTGCGTCGCTCGCGCAATCTACTTAAATTTAACCGCTCGCGGCGCGTTGATAAAAATCATTGCTAAAATTTGAAATTTCGCATAAAATGGGCGAAATTTCATAGCAAGGAGCGGTGGTGGAGCAAATTTATCCTTACGTGCAGATCGTCCATCTTATCTGTGCCATTATCTTTTTAGGCTATATATTTTTCGACGTCGTGATTTTTATGCGGCTTAAAGGCGCGCTGGGCGCGGATTTTGAGCGCATTAAAAAGGCGATCGGCTCGCGCGCGATTAAGATCATGCCTGTTTGTCTTTTTACGCTGATAATCACCGGCGGAATGATGATGAGCCGCTGGGTCGGTAGCGCTAACGGCGGGTATTTCGGCACGCCGCTTCAAAAAATCTTTATGCTAAAAGTCACGCTCGCGCTCATCATCGCCGTGTGTGTAGCGATAAATTTAAGTTGTCGTGCAATGGGAAGGCCCGCGCCTGAGTTTTTACGAGCAAATATCCACAAGATCGCGCTTACTTTCGGCTTCATCATCGTGCTTTGCGCTAAGCTGATGTTCGTAGTATGATTTATGACGCAAAATTTAGCGCTGGCGGCACACTTTTATCGCGAAATTCTGCAGCGTGGCAAAGATTTAATTTTGCTTGCTTTTAAAATACGACGTTTGCTAAAAATTTTAAAATTCCGTTTTGCTGGGCGGGAGTAGAAATTTAAGAATTTTAAATTCCGCCGCGTCTGCACCAAAGCACGAAATTTTAAAATTCCACTCCTTTCTTGTGCTGTTTTGCCAAATGCAACCTGTAAGATTTGATCTTATAAAATTTTAAAATTTCATCGCGAGTTTTAAAGCGCTCATAAAATTTCTCACCCAATTCTGCAGCTTTAAAATTTTATAAAATTCCGTGGCTTTAAAATTTTGCAAAATTTTAAAAATTTTAAATTTTACCGCTAGGACGCGGATAAGAATTCTAAAAAACTCGCGCAAAATCGAAGCAAACAATGAAAAAGCGAATTTATTTGACGACTTTACTTACTATTTAATAATCATTAAAGATATAAAAAGCTAAAATTGCTTTTCGCCTGCGGGCGAATTTAATGTCTGCTTGCCATTCGCGCGGGATTTTGAGGTTTTCCGTAGCCGTGGCAATGGTTTTGAAATTATTTATGAGAAAGGAAAAGGATGAAGAAATTTCTCTTAAGTCTGCTTGTCGTAGCTTTGGCTAGTAGTGCGCTCTGCGCCAGATCTCTCTCCGAGATTAGAAGTAGCGGAGTACTTAGAATAGGCGTTTATGACGCGCAGCCGCCATTTAGCAAGATAGAAGACGGCGTGCATCAGGGCTTTGAGGTCGATATGGCAAATGCCATCGCCAAAGATATGCTTCCATCGGGTGGGAAGGTGGAGTTTACCTCCGTGCTTGCAAATCAGCGTATAAAATTCCTACAAGAAGATAAGGTGGACGCGGTTATCGCAACTCTTACCGTAACTCCGGAGCGCGAGAAGCAGATCGATTTTACGACCCCGTATTTTAGCGTCAATATGGGCATTTTAACCCGCATCGAAGATAAGATTAAATCCTTAAACGATTTGCAAGATAAAACTATTTTAGTTCTTAGCGGCGGTACTGCAGAAACATACTTTGAAAAGCAAGGCTATAATATCGCCAGATGCGATAACGCAAACGCTTGCTACAAGGCGCTAAAAGCTGGACAGGGCGACGGGTATGCCGATGACAACCTAGTCGTGCTGGCTTATCCGGTATTAGATAAAAAGGTTGAAGTAAATATCAAAAATTTAGGTACTTCGGATTTCTTAGCCATCGGTGTGAAAAAGGGTAATTCGGAGCTTTTGGATTTTCTAAACGGCGAGCTAATCAAGCTAAGCAAAGAGGGCTTTTTCAAAAATTCGTTCGATAATTTTATCGAGCCTTACTACAAAGGAACTGCAGAGAAAAAGTATTTCTTGCTGGACGATCTTTATAGCTTGCTGTAATTTTAAAAAAAAGGGGGATGCTATGAAAAAGATAATCCTAGCATTGATGCTGGCTGCGTGTTCGCTTCTTAGCAATACTTTGACTCAAATCAAAGAAAAAGGGGTTATTCGCATCGGTATAGATGGCTCATCTCCGCCGTTTAGTGTCGCTAAAGCCGGCGAATATAGCGGCTTTGAGATACTCTTAATAGAAGGGCTTGTTAAAGAAATTTTCGGCGATAAAGGCGGCAAGATAGAATATGTCGTAACGGTAGGCGATGACCGCATAAAAGCAGTGCAGGACAACAGAGTCGATTTAGATATCGCGCTTATCTCGGTTACGAAAGAGCGCGAGAAGCTGGTAGATTTCTCCGATCCATACTTTAGCGTAAATATCGGCGTGCTAACTCGTAGCGACGATAATATCAGAAAGGTCTCCGATCTAAACGGAAAGACTATACTGGCGCAGCCCGGCACCACCGTGTTTGATTACTTTACGAAACAGGGCTATAACGTAGCGCCGTGCGATAGTGCAAGCGAATGCTTTAACGCTCTAAAATCGGGCAAGGGCGATGGATACGCAGACGATAATCTGCTTGTGTTCGCTTACGCCGTAGTCGATCGCAAAGTCGAAGTAAATATCAAGAATTTAGGCTCGACGGACTTCCTGGCCATCGCAGTGCAAAAGGGCAATACCGAGCTGCTTAACGCGGTAAATGCGGGACTAATCGAGCTAAGTAAAAAGGGTTTTTTTACAAAAATTTTTGATGAGAGTATTGAGCCTTTTTATAAAGGCACCATTGATAAAAAGTATTTCTTACTGGACGATCTTTACAGCTTGTTTTAATTTAAAGTGGCGATGGATGGAATTCTATTCGATTGCGAAATTTTAGTAAAATTTAAAGGAATTTTATGAAAAAGATTATATTTGCGTTGTTAATCGCTTCGTGTTCGTTATTTGCTAACTCTTTAGCGCAGATCAAAGAAAAAGGGCTCATTCGTATCGGAGTGGACGGCTCACTACCGCCACTTAGCGTCTCCGAGGATGGAAGATATAGCGGTTTTGAAATTTCGCTTATCGAAGAGCTCGTGAAAGAAATTTTCGGCGATAAAGGTGGCAAAATCGAATATGTCGTAACTCTGGGCAATGATCGTATCACAGCCGTGCAAGACAACAAGGTCGATTTGGATATCGCGGCGATTACGGTTACGAAAGAGCGCGAGAAACTAGTGGATTTTTCAAATCCTTACTTTAGCGTAAATATCGGCGTGCTAACCCGCACCGACGATAATATCAAGACAATAAGCGACCTACAGGATAAAGAAATTTTAGCAGAGCCCGGCACTACGGCTTTTGATTATTTTAATAAGGAAGGCTTTAAAGTTATCTCATGCGCCAGTTCGAGCGAATGCTTCCGTGCGCTAAAATCCGGTCACGGCAGCGGCTATGCAGACGATAATATGGTAGTTTTGGGTTATTCGGTCGTAGATCGTAAGGTAGAGGTAAATATCAAGAATTTAGGTACGTCGGAATTTTTAGCTATCGCGGTGCAAAAAGGCAACAACGACTTGCTAAACGCCTTAAATGACGGGCTTGTCAAGCTCAGCAAAAACGGCTTTTTCAAGAAAATTTTTAACGACAGCATCGATCCTTTTTACAAGGGCAAGGCTGAGAAAAAATATTTCTTGTTAGATGATCTTTATAAAATGTTTTAATTCAAAGGACGAAATATGAAAAAAATTCTACTAAGTATTTTGCTGAGTGCTGGCGCGCTTTGCGCTAATTCCCTAGCAGATATCAAGCAAGCGGGCGAAATTCGCATAGGCCTACAAGATTCCCAGCCTCCGTTTAGCTTCGATGATAACGGCACACTGAAGGGCTTTGAGGTTGATTTGGCAAATGAGTTAGTCAAAAATCTATTTGGCAATAAAAAGATCAAAATCGACTTTATCGCCATAGCATCTAAAGATCGCGTTCCCTCGCTGGAGCAAAACAAAGTCGATCTCATCATATCCAAGCTTACCGTCACAAAAGACCGCGTTCAGAAAGTCGATTTTTCTTACCCGTATTATTCAGTGCAAATCGGCGTACTAAGCCGTAAGGATGATAATATTTCAAGAATCGATCAGATCGCGCATAAAAAAATTCTAAGCGTTAAAGGCACAACTGCCGAGGAGCACTTTAAAAACGCGGGTTATGAGATTGCGACATGTGCCGACGCGAATGAATGCGTCGCTAGGCTAAAGGCTGGCGAGGGCATAGGCTTTGCCGACGATAATACGGTCGTACTCGGATATGCTAGAAACGACGCCGCGCTTGATGCAAAAATCATCAACCTCGGCAAGGTAGATTATATCGCCGTCGCCCTATCTAAGGGCAATACCGAGCTGCTTGATGCGGTTAATAGCAGCCTGGTAAAAATGTATAAAGCAAAATTTTTTCACAAGGCTTTTGACGAGGATATCAAGCCATACTACGGCGGCAAGATCGATAAAAAGCACTTCACGCTCGATGAGGTTTATAGCCTGTTTTAATTTAGACGCATTTAAAATTTTAAGGCGCCCTTTGGCGTCCAAACATACGCGCAGCTGCGATATTTGATCGCAGCTCGCTTTTGCCGCCAAGATTTCGGCGGCATTTATAATTTAAATTCCGTATTTTTACGGGTTCCGGTTGCGATATAAAATTTTATGAGATTTTGATATGCGGTTGCGAAAGAATGTGGCTTCTAAAAGATAGTCGGTCGCGCGAAATTCTAATCCGAGTAGTAAAATTTTATATCCTTTTTCAGTTGCGTCGGCAGCACGTTAAATTTAGTCCTAAAAATTTTAGAAAAATGCGATAAATTATTATATCCGACCATTTTGGCGGCTTCGTTTACGCTGATTTGATCTAGACTCAATAGCTCTTTTGCAATCTCAAGCCGTTCATTTGTCAGCATCGCATAAACGCTCGTGCCGAAATATGCTTTAAAATCCCTTTTTAGTGCAAATTCGTTCGTAGCGCAAAGATGAGCGAGCTCTTTAATGCTAGGTGGATTTTGCATATTTTCGAGTAATATTTTCTTTGCTTTTTGAACTGTTTTTATGCGATTTTCATCAAGGCTAAGCGCATTTTCGGGCTCATTAAATTTATGAAAACTTCTATAAAGCATCTCTAAAATTTTACTTTCCATAAAAATTTCGCGTATTTTGCCATCGTATATCGCGGCATTTTCGAGCTCTTTGAGAATAATATTTTGCACAGCGCTTATTTTAAATTTCTTCATGCAAACGGCTTGATCTAAATTCAAATTTTTTAAAATTCCCAGCTCATTTGCAAAAGCGGTGCTAAGCGCTATGCAGGAGCTTTTATAGTGTTTATTTTCAAGCTCGTGAACGCCACGCAATTTGCTTTGCATAGTTCCGAGCCAAAACTCACCTTTATTTAAAACGAATTGATCTTTATCCGATCTGAAGCAGATAGGATTTTCGCCCGTATTGAAAAATAAAAATGAATAGCGGCTGCCCCGTTCGTGGCGATGCAAAAGGGAATCTCTGCAAATTATATCGCTGCTATAATATCCTATCTCTCCGCCCGTATAAAAGGAGCTAAAGTCGAATTTTATACTTTCGCTTTCAAGCTCGGTTTTGTTATACCCACATTGCTTGGACGGCTCAATGTCGTTAGATATTTTTTGCAAAAAATCGTCTAAACTTATCTCTTTACTCATCTTATCCCTTTAGCGTTTAAAATACTCCCTCTGCCGTTTAGTATTTCTTGATAATGCATATCTTATTATAGTAAAATGAGTTTAAATTTTAATAAGAAAAGGGGCGTTTGTGCGTGCAATATATAAATTATCGCTGATCGCTGCTATAGCGACAGCCGGGATATCGAGTGAGTTAGAAAAACAAGGCAAAAGCGTAAATTTGGGTGAAATTACCGTAGTCAGTGCTACGGGCTATCGGCAAAATATCCAAGACGCACCCGCTTCCATCTCCGTTCTTACGCAAAAAGAGATACAAAAGCGCAACTACCAAGATATCTCCGCAATGCTAAAAGATTTGCCGAGTGCCTTTACCGCAACGCTAGGCGCTGCATCGAGAAAAGGCATAAGCCTAAGAGGCCTATCTCAAAAATATACGAAAATTTTAATCGATGGCAAGCCTGCGACCAGCGATAGTGCTTATAAAGGATTAAGAAGTATTGGCAGCAGCCAGAATTTCTTGCCTCCCGCAAATGCGATAGAGCGCATAGAGGTCATCCGCGGTCCTATGAGCTCGCTTTACGGCAGCGACGCTATGGGCGGAGTAATAAATATCATCACCAAGGGCTTTTCAAATGAGCTTAGCGGCAATGTAAACGGATACTATACTTTCGCTAAAAAATCGCAAATAAAAGGTAATTATCAAACGGGCTTTTATCTAAACGGAGCTATCGTCCCGGACGTGCTAGGTGTCGCACTTTACGGTAGATTTTTTGAAAAGATAGAGGATAAAGAGCCTTATGCGAATAGAAATAATGAAGAGACGAATATGGGCGCAAAACTGATGTATAACGTAACGCAAAATGATGAGGTAACGCTTGATTATCGTAAAGTAAATAATAAATTTAGGCGTACATACGGGCGTACGCGAACAATCTCTGGAGGCAATAACGATATTGCGAAAGAGGATATGAAAGGCTACACCGCAAGCCTGTCTCATCAAGGAAAATACGATAAGTTTATGATAGATAGCTACGCAAATTACGATAGCATGAAAGAAAGCGGCGCCCAGGATTTGCGTCTTAGAACGACTACGTTAAATTCTAAAGGCTCATATTTTTTTGATTCAAATGCTTTGAGTTTGGGCGTGCAATACCGAAGCGAGAGATTAAACGAAGCCGCTACTACCGCAGATGAGGCAAATGTCAAAAGATGGGATTATTCGATCTACGGCGAGGATGATTTTTATCTAACTGATGATTTAACACTAACCGGCGGAATCAGATATAACCGCGATAAAGACTACGGCGGCCATATATCTCCGCGCGCTTATGCCGTTTATCGTTTAAACGAAAGCTTTTCTATTAAAGGCGGCGTTTCGACGGGATATTCAACTCCGGATATTAAGCAGCGTAGCGAGGGCCTTGCCCTGCCATTTGCAGGAGGTCAGGGGGCGCAGATCGGCAGAAGCTCTTTAAAGCCCGAAAGCAGCATAAGCTACGAAGGCGGGTTTTCTTACGACGATAATAATAAATTTAACTTTAGCGCTACCGCGTTTTATACCAAAATCAAAGATGGAATTTCTACCAAATTAATTTGCCGTCCAAGACTGGGAAATCCTTGCGTGCATAACGGCAAAACTTACAGGCGCGGAATTTGGGATACTATAAACATTGGAGAAGCCGAGGTTAGGGGTCTAGAGCTAAGTAGCGATTATCAAATTTTAGATAATTTGAAGCTGCATGCAAACTACGCCTATACGAAATCCGAGCAAAAAACGGGTAGCGAGAAGGGCAAAACCTTAAATAATTTTCCAATCCATTCGGTAAAGCTAGGATTTGATTACGACGTAAGCTCCAAGCTAAACTTATGGTCGCAAATAAATTATTATAGTAGGACGCGCGATAGCCTAAGCTACGATGAGGATATCCGCTCATACACGCTTTTTGATCTGGGCGCGAGCTATAAGCTCACAAAAGACGCAAGTTTAAATTTTACGCTTTATAACATATTCAACGAATTCGTACTAACGCGCTCGGGAAATTATCAAATGATGGTTGTAGACGGGATGAAGGCGCAGGTTGGATTTAACGTGAACTTTTAAATTCGCGGCGCATAAAATTTCGTCCGCGGATTTAAAATTTAAGGAAATTAATGGCGATTCTAAAAAGGAAAAAATTTTGGTTCAACGTCCACCTTGTTTTGACGCTTATATGCTGCGTGCCGATCTTAATCGTAGCCCTTAGCGGCGCTATTATCTCGTATCATGATGAGATTATAGATGTGTTAAATCAAAGCAAGTCTTTCGTGCGCCCGAGCGAAAAAGACGCTCTTAAACCCACCAAAATTTTAAATATTTTCAGAAAAGCCAAGCCCGGTTTTACGCTCAGTTATTATAGGATTCCTCAAAATAAAAACAAAGCGATTAGGCTTTCCGGTACAGATTCTAGTGGCGAGTTTAAATCATATTTTATAGATCCTTATAGCGGTGAAATTACTTCGGAAAACATAGGTGATACGTTTATCGGCGTAATGCTAAACCTACATACCAATCTGGGATTTGGGTTAAGCAAAAACGAAACTCTGCGGCTAATAGGCAAAAATATCGTGGCACTTAGCACGGTTATGTTTATTTTGGTTTTAATTTCAGGCGCGGTGATTTATTATCCTAGCTTTAGAGAGAAAATTTTACGTGCATTTAGGATAAATTTTAAAGCTAGAGGTTATGCGTTTTTATATAGCTTGCATGGCGCAGTCGGAGTTTTGCTGCTACCTATTTTGCTTACGATAAGCGCTAGCGGGCTTTATTGGTCGTATGATTGGATAGCCAAAATCACCAACAGAGCGCTAGGCGAAAAGGAAATTTTTAGAAAAACGAGTTTTACCGAAGTGCGAGGATTTTCGCTCGAGGATGAAGATAAAATTTTAAATTTGCAGACGGCACTTGATATTTTTAAGCGTGAACGCGGTGAAAACTACGAATTCTTTAACATCATCGCTCAAAAAGATGGAGAAAATTTTATGATCTTTTATTTCGATAAAGGCGAAGAGGGTGAAGAGCATATGAACACGATGAGCGTAAACGTTAAAAAGGGCATCTTGCGGCATACTCGCTATGATGTTGCGAAAAGCACCATGTCGCGCCCTTTTGCTATACATAAAGCCGTTTTGAGCGTGCATTCGGGCTATATCTTCGGCGAGGCGGGCAAGTTCTTATTCTGCGTAGCGGCGATTTTTGTGTTATTTTTTATAGTTACGGGATTTTGGATGAGCATAAAAAGAATTTGCAAGAAAAGATAAATCTTGAATTCAAAGCGGAGCAATAGCTTATTCGCGGCATAAATTTAAAATTTTACCCGAAGCGGTATCGCTTCTTTTCAGCTAATAAAATTTTATGTGTAGCGCTTTGAAATACTGTGCGAAGAGCCTTTGTTAGCCTTGCGCCGCATCTTGATCTTGTTAAATTTACTTCGGCGTTTTAACTGCATTCATTTGCCGCTCATAAAATCCCTAATATTTTGCGCGATCATCTTTATCAGCCGTTTGCGGGCCTCTATGCTCGCCCATGCGATGTGAGGCGTGATGATGACGTTGCGGCGATTTTTCACGCGCAGCAGCGGATGATCCGCCCTCATCGGCTCTGTTTGCAGCACGTCAAGCGCCGTGCGCAAGCCTCGCTCGTCCACGGCGCGAGCTAGCGCCTCCTCATCCACGATACCACCGCGGCCGAAATTCATCAAGATCGCCCCCTCTTTCATCTTTGCAAGCTCCGCCTCGCCGATCAATCCCGCCGTTTTTGGATTTAGCGGGGCGTGGATCGAGATGATGTCGCATGCCCTCAAAAGCGCGTCCAGGCTCACTCTGGCAAACTCGCCGCTATCGTTCGCGCCGCTAGTGGAGTAGTATCTCACGTTTGCGCCGAACGCGGCGGCGATACGGGCGACCTTTGCGCCGATCTGTCCAAGCCCGATGACGCCGAATTCTTTGCCGTAAATTTCGCTGATGGGCGCGTCAATGTGGGTAAAAATTTCGCTCTCGCACCATTTGCCGCTACTGCCGTAATCCGCGTAGTATCCGAGCGCGTTGGTCAGCGCAAACAGCGACGCAAAGGTCTGCTGCACAACGCTGTTTGTCGAGTAGCCCGCCACGTTTTTCACCGCGATGCCGCGAGCTTGCGCGGCCTGCATGTCGATGTTATTCGTGCCCGTGGCGCTGACGCAGATCAGCTTAAGCGCGGTTTGCGCCATGATCTCATCCGTGATTAGGACTTTGTTGGTTATGACGATATCGGCGTCGGCTAGGTGCTGCGCGGTTTGCACAGGCTCGGTCATCTCGTAGCTTTCAAACTCGCCCAAGCTCGCAATCTCGCTAAGATCGGCATCGCCTCCAAGCGTCGCGACATCCAAACATACGATCTTCATATTTCCCCCTTTGCATTTTAAAATTTAAGCCGCAGCCGCGCGGTTAAATTTAGCCATCAAATTTCGTCGCGAGACCGGAAGCACGGCGCCTAAACGGCAAAATTTTAACTCTGCAAATTTAGTTATTGCGTAAATTTGCTCTAGCGGAATTTTACTATTGCAAAATTTAACTATCGCGAATTCTGCTCTCGCAAAATTTAATGCTTGCAGCGCGCGGGACGTTAAATTTCAGAATTCTAATTCGCATCGAAAAAAGCGGTAAATTTTACCGCCGCTGAAACCTGCGTCTAAATTTTGAAATTCTAATTTGCGCCGAAGCGAGAGATAAATTTTTGCCGCTCGCGTTTAAATTTTAAAATTTAGCTCGCGCAAATCTTGCTCCGCGCGGAATTTTAGTTCACGCGAATTTGATCTGCACGGAATTTTAGCTCGCGCCGATTTAACCTGCACGAAATTTTATCCGCACAGAATTCCAAGTCGCGCCGCTACGTTAAATTTTACCGTAGCCTCCTAGCGTTAAATTTTGCTGCTGAGCGGCGATAAAATTTACCGCCGGCAGAGCCTTGCCACCAAAATACTCCGTCCTAAAATTTCTAAAATTTTATAAAATTTGCCGCTCTGCTACTTCGCGTCCTCGATGTAGTGCCCCACAAATTTTGAGAGATTGTTTAGTATCTCGCCGCCCTTGCGGAAGCCCAGCGCGCAGCCTTCGTATGCGAAAAACACCCCCGCTTGATAGCTCTGGGCGCGCTCGTCTTTGTTTAGCTCGTAAAATTCCTGATATAAAAATTTCTGATTTCCGTATTCGCCGCCGTTTTCCTCTATCTTTCTGCCGTCGGCGTCGAAAATCGCCACATTCGCCCCCTCGCGCGCCAAAAACGGCTTTTTGATCATCTTTTTGCCGATGATCGGCGAGAAGGAGCTTTGCAGCAGCAGCGGGTGGTTTGGATACAGATCCCACAGGATTTTCATAATCCCCTTACTTTGGAAAAGCAGCGTGTATGCGGGATTTAGGATGATCGCCTTTTGATTTTGCACGATGTTTTTTAAGATGAGCGCGAGCTCGCCCTCCTCGATCGCGATCGCCTCCCAAGGGATGAGCTTGAACCAATACTCGTAGTTTTCGCCCTCAAAAAACACGCCCTCTTCGTCGTTAAATTCCACCTCGTCCACGTAGGCAAAGCGCGTTTTAAAGCCCGCATCCTCCGCGGTCTGCTGCAAAAGTTTCGTCGTCTTTTCGTCCTCGACGTTGCCCGCGACGCTGCTAAATAGAATTTTCCACCCTTCGTAAAATTTAGAAAAATCCTCAAGTTCGCCGTCAAGCACCACGAGCCGCTTGAAATTATCGCACAGTGCGTCGTAAAGGTCGTTGAACTGGCTCGCCTCGTCCATGCCGTTTTCTTTGAGCATCGCCCACTGGATGATCGCCGTTTCAAACACCGCCGTGGGCGTGTCGGCGTTAAATTCTATCAGCTTGATCGGCTTGCCGTCTAGCCCGCCTGCGAAATCAAAGCGCCCGTATAGGTGCCAGTGCACCTCGTTTTCCCAGCTTTGCTTGATTAGATCGACGAGGTTGAAGGGGATGCCGAGCTCGTGGAAGAGGTTGTTGTCGATGACGTGCTGCGCGGCCGCGACAAACATCTCGTATAGCTCGTTCGACGCTTCGTAATACGCATCCGCCTCCGCGGCGCTCACGCGCACGATCTCGTCGCTGACGTAAGGGGTCTCGTCCGCGTCCGTGTGCCAGTAAAAGCCGAGCTTTTCGAGATATTCGTTGCTTAACGGCGTTATCTTTTTTAGTTGCATAGATTTTCCTTTTTATGTAAATTTTAAAATTCCGCCCGCAGCGCAAAACAAATATAGCACTAGTCGCTGCCGGCGTCTCTTGCGAGCGCAGCGAAGCAGAATAAAACGCGAGCTACGAGCTCGCACCTCTAAGCGCGCCGGTTAATCAGAGCTCGGCGGGCGAGCGATGCATTGCTCCGCCGCAGAGCGGCGCCTCTTTTGCAAGAAATACACCCTTGTAAGTAGCCCCTCCTCGGCTTTCTCAAAAACTGCGGCACGTCTTGATCACGCGCCGCTGCGACCTGGATTTCGCTCGGGTAAAATTTACTCACTTTAGCACCGCTAGGCGATATAAAATTTGCCGCAAGAAGCGCTGCGATACGAAATTTCGCCTTGCAGATGCGCTGATTAAAACTCCCGTCGCAGCACGACCTCGCTCGCCTTAACGTCGCGTCGCAATATAAAATTTTATCGCACGACGCTGCCTTCCATATCAAAATTTCGCCACGTGGCAACACCTCAGTAAAAAACGCGGACCAATACACGCGACGACGGGCGCTAGATCCTGCCTCATCATGATGTCGTTGCATCAATGATTTCACTTACTTACGCGTAACGCGCAGAATTTTATCTTGCCGTGACCTTCGCCGCGTAAGGGTTGCAAATCACTACGTACGCCTTAAAATTTTTTCTAGCGACAACGTAGCCGTAGGACATTGTCCCCCGAGCGATACGTAATTTGCCGTATCGAATTTCACCGAAAACGTGCAACACGGAGCGCGCTTTCGTTTTAATTAAAATTCCGCCACGACAGAATTTTGCTCGCTTCAAGCGTCGCGCGTTAAAATTTAAACTCGCCGCATAAAGTCGCCGTATATTTTAAAGCGCGCTTAGCCGCCGAAAAATCCACCGCTTTTGCCGCTCTTGCTTCCGCCGAAAAATCCGCTTCTGCCGCTTCGCGCCTTGTCGTTTTGCTGCTTTGCTTGATTGAAGCTATTTACGCTTCTGGAGTAGGCGCTTGGGCTTTTATAGGCGGTTTGGCGCTGGCTTTGGTAGGCTGGGTTGTTAAATAGCTTGCCGCCGATCCATGAGCCGATTATGGCGCCTGCAGCGCTTGCCAAGATCGCTTCACCCAGGCTCATGCCGCCGCTGCTAAGCTGCGCGTTTTGGTTGGTTAAATTTGAAGTGCCGGCGTCGATTTTGGCGTTTTCTTCGGCTAGAAGGGCTTTGGTTTCCTCATCGCTTAAAATTCTCTCCGTGCCGTCTAGCGATCTTAAGATGATCTGGGTTTTTTCGCTCGGAAATTCCTCTAAAATTTTATATTTTCCCGGCGCGACCTCTTCGAGTCGCACGAGCGCGCCCTCTTGCAGACGGACGTTTTGCTCCTGCCCCCTATCGTCGCAGCCTGCTAACGAGCCCGCCATAACGAGCCCGAAGCCGCTTACCAGCGCATAGCTAGCGATTTTGCGTAGTTTCATTTAGATCCTTTCAGTGATTTTATATCTAGGCTTTGATTTATCAAAAGTTCATTTCCCTCGACGCGGATAAACTCGCTCTTACCGATGTTTTCGATGATTAGGCTTTGCGCTTTTGGGCGCTTTTTGCGTTTGAGCGATTTTACGAATTTTGCAAGGCTCATCCATTCGCTACGATCGAAAGTTTTTTCTTTGATTTCGACATCGTAGGGTTTGGTCTCGCGGCTTTTGCTCGAAAGCAGCGGTTTGTCGAAAAACGACAAAAAATACCTGAGCTTCTCATCGCGCTCTTTATACATCAGCTTGATTTCATCTTTTGAGGCGATTAAAATTTCCTCTTTTTCTTTGTGAAGCCTGTCCTTATCGCTTTGCAGTGCTTCGATTTTACCTTTTAACTCGGAGATTTCTTTGATGAGATACTCGATGAAGCTTTGAGTGCCCGCCCCGCCGCTGGTGCGCGAGCTTTTTGCAGAGCTTTGCGAAGCGGGCTCGCTTTGTTGCATTTCATCATCTAAAAGCACGTAGCGTACGCCGCCGCTTTCCTCGGCGCGCAAGGAATTTCTGCGGATGCGGTTATAGACGGCTTCCTTTGAAATTCCTAAAATTTCGGCTGCTTCGCCGATCGAGACTTTTTTCATACAAAGATGCCTTTTAGCGTTTTAGGTAATTATTGCTAAATTTGCCTAAAATAGGCATTAAACGCTTCGTTTACAAAGATAGATTCCGCCTTACCGCAGCCGGCGCGCGATAAATTCCGCTCGCTTGCACCCGCTAGATATAAAATTTCGCTTCGCTTGCAAAAGCCGCGCAAAATTATTTTTTTGCTAAGCTTTTAGAATTTTGCCCAATAATGTTGCTTAATTAAGTATATTTTTTATACACTTATGAAAAAATTTTAGTATTTCAAAGGAGGCGAAATGCCCGAATCGCCTAAATACAAAAAATCCGAAATTCGCTGTAAGCTCATTTTAGACGCGGCGCTGGAGCTGTTTTTAGCCAAAGGCTACGAAGCTACGAGCTTAAGCGATATCATCGAGCTTAGCGGCGGCTCGCTATCGTCGGTTTATAAGTATTTTGATAACAAAGAAAGCCTATTTTTGCGCATCATCGAACTGCAAAGCAAAAAGCTCGACGAGCGAATGAACGAGCGTATGCGAATTAATAAAGACCTAAAATTGCGTGAGTATCTGCAGGAGTTTGCAGGGATTTATCTGGAGTTTCTTTTTGCTCCGGAGGCGATAAAATTCTACCGGCTGATACTTTTCAGCGGCTTTAACGGCGCGCTTAGCGAGAGCCCAAAAATCTTTTTAAAAAGCGGAGTGCTAGGTTCGCCGAATGCGCTGGATGAGTATTTGGCGGCGCATTCGGGCGAGTTTGCGCCCGGGCGCACGGCAAAAAGCCTAGCGCTATATTTTTGCTTTTTGCTTAGAGAGCCGCATTTTAGCAGGCTGCTATTTTTCGACGAAAAGCTAAATTTCAAAGCGAGCGAGCTAATCAAGGATCGCATCGATATGTTTTTGCTAGGCGTAAAAAAGCGCTAATGGCAGATTTTACGGCGTAAATTCCACGCTTTTCGCACCTTTAAATTTTATGAGCGGTTTGGGACTTGGATTTTGTAGCTTGGATTCTATCCGTTACCAAGCGCTATAAAACGCCACGTATCCCGCGCTTAAAATTTTAATTCTATCGATGCAAAATTTTTGAAACGATTAGGGCTGAAATTTTTATTTTCCGTATTAAATTCCGTGCTGCAGTTAGAATTTCGTCGTGGAATTTCACGCCTCTTGCCTGCGCCTTTAAATTTGCGCCACTCAGATTTTAAATTTAATAAAACCTCTTATAATCCCGCGAAATTTTAGATCAAAAGGATTCAAAAATGGATTATGATATCATCGTAATAGGCTTTGGCAAAGCGGGCAAAACCCTTGCCGCAAAATCCGCCGCGCTCGGTAAAAAGGTCGCTCTCATCGAGCGCTCGCCGCAGATGTACGGCGGCACCTGCATCAACGTAGGCTGCATCCCAACCAAGCGGCTAGTTACAGCGAGCAAGGAAGCTGGCTTCGTAAATTTCAGCGTGCTCGGAGAGTATTTCGTGCTGAGCATGCAGAAAAAGGACGAGCTCGTAGAGGCGCTGAGGGCGAAAAATTTAGCCATGCTAAAGAGTAACCCAAATATCGATGTAATCGACGGCGAGGGCTCATTTACGAGCGCTAATTCCGTGCGCGTGCTAAGTCCTGACGGGCAGACGCGTGAAATTTCGGCAGAAACGATCGTCGTAAATACGGGCTCGAGGGAGGTCGAGCCTAGCTTTGAGGTAAGCTCAGGGCTCGCTTATAGCAGCGAAGAAATTTTAAATTTAAAGATCCTCCCGAAGCATCTAGTAATCATCGGCGGCGGATTTATCGGGCTTGAGTTTGCCTCGATGTTTGCAGGATTCGGTTCGAAAGTTAGCGTGCTTATGCGATCGAAATTTATGAAAAACGAAGATGAGGACGTGTCCGCCAGCGTTAAATCCGCTCTGCAGGCCCAAGGCGTGGAGATTATCGAGGGCTGCGAGTTTTTGAGCTTAAAGGGCGGCGAGCTAAAATTTAACCTCGCGGGCGAGAGCAAGGCGATCGCGGCGGATGCGTTTTTATATGCCCTCGGTCGTCGCGCGAATACGGGTGAGCTAAATTTAGCCGCTGCGGGGGTGCAGACGGATGCGCACGGCAATATCATCACGAATGAGCATCTGCAAAGCTCGGCTGTTGGCATCTACGCAGCAGGCGATGTGCGCGGCGGCGAGATGTTTACCTACACGAGCTTAGACGATTTTAGGATCATTTTTAGCGCGCTTTTCAGAGATGGCGCGCGCACTACGAAAAACCGCACGCCGCATGCAAGCGTGCTGTTTACCCGCACGCCGCTAGCTCGCATCGGCCTTAGCGAGAGGCAGGCAAGAGAGAGTGGGCTCGAGATCAAGGTGCTGAAGCTTTCGATGGCGGCGGTGCCCGGCGCCAAGGTCGTAGCGCACGACGAAGGAATGATGAAGGCGGTCGTGGACGCGGCTAGCGGCGAAATTTTAGGCGCGGCGCTTCACTGCGTAAACGCGCACGAGATCGTTAATGAGTTAGCGATCGCAATGGCGCTGGGCGCGAAGGCTGACTTTTTCAAAAACCAAATTTTTACACATCCTAGCATTAGCGAGGCGCTGAACGATCTTTTCGGACAGTTTTAAATTTGAAATTTAACGGCGCTCGGGCTTGGCGATACCTGAGTGCCTAGGCGTAAATTTATCATGAAATTTAATGCGCAGGGCGGGTTAAATTTGAAGCGGGTTAATAATTTGAGCTCTTGCCGCCCGCTTCTTTCTTGGATACCAAAGTTAGCTATAAAAGAAATGATTGAAATAG
>ERZ773100.83-NODE-83-length-59518-cov-4.561862_pt1 | contig 59518 bp, 53 predicted proteins | sample MGYA00511119_ERZ773100 | MGnify/ENA primary metagenome ERZ773100 (study PRJEB29015, sample SAMEA2738000) | human oral metagenome | biome: human oral; feature: human-associated habitat; material: dental | place: China | collected 2111 ...
GCAAGACCCAAGCCGCGCCTATCGACTAAGCAACGCTTTAAGCCCTGATTTGCAGTACTACCGCACCAGCGTGCTGCCGAGTTTGCTGGATAAAGTTCACGCCAACATCAAGGCTGGACATGATGAGTTTATGCTATTTGAAATCGGCAAAATTCACGATAAAGAATTGCCGCTTACTGACGAGAATCTGCCAAGCGAGCAGACGTTTGTCGACGGTGTTTACGCTAGCAAAAAGCCGCGGGCGGGCGCGCCGTTTTATAAGGCGAGGAGATTGGTAGAGAGGTTGCTGGCGGATCTTAATATTAAAGTTGAGTTTAAGGAAATAGCAGAGTCGGACGCGGACGTGCCAGCGCCGTTTGACGGCCAGCGCAGCGCTTGGATTGTCGCAAAAAACGGTGACAAGCTGGGTATTGTCGGCGAATTATCTCAGGCAGTGCGGCGTAATTTCAAGCTGCCAGATTACACGGCGGCGTTCTCGCTTGACGTTGAAAAATTGCAAGTCTGTTTGGCTGAAAATCGCGAGCATAATTACTGGCCGCTGAGCCGTTTCCCATCAATCAGCCAAGACATCTCGCTGCGCTCAAGCGTGGAAATTTCGCATGATGAGTTGCTGCGAGCAGTTCGGCAATGCTTGGACGGGTCAGAGAATCTACATTGCCATGTACAGACGCTTGGCATATATCAGCCAAAAGACGACGCGGCTATCAAGACTACCACTTTCCGGCTAACGTTTACCAGTTATCAGCAAACCCTGACTGATGCTGAGGTCAAACCGATTATGGATAATATTGCGACGGCAGCACTTACTAAACTTGACGCCGAGCGAGTGTAGTTTATTTTAGTTGTTTTTGATTAGAACGCAGCGGGCGTTCTGGCAGGTTGTTGCGCAACGTCACTAAGCTGCGCCGTGTTGGGCGGCCGATAAGTACGCCGAACGAGGCGCCAGCAGCAATGGCTAACGCAATCATTACCGCGCGCATCAATAACAGAGTACCGTCTACAGCGGCCGGATTAGCGACTAGTGCCATTAGTCCGTTATACAAGGTTAGTCCGGGAACCAGCGGTACGATACCGGCATCGATGATTGCTTGGCTAGGAATTCTGGTCAAGCGTGAAACAACAGTAGCTGTGAAGCCGACGGTAAATCCAGCGACAGCGTTAGCAGGGATAATTATCAAGCCTAATTCTGATACGGCTAACAGCACATAATACCCCAATAGTCCGCTGGCGCCGGTGATTAACAGTCCAACTGGCCGCGAATTATTACTTAATGCAAATGATGCCGAGATGATGACAGCGCCAATATACTGATAGGTAGTGTTTGTAAAGGATAAGCTGTCGGGAGTTGCGACGAACGCTAAGCCAAACTGCCTGGCGGCGTACAGGCCCATACTTACACCCAGTACAATACCAAGCGTCAACATCACCACCTTTAATAGCCGAGCGCTAGCTGTGACGTAATATTCGTCAATTGCGTCCTGAAAGGCGCCAACAATCATCATGCCAGCTACTAGCAAGACGATACCACCAACGGTTAATATCGTCGGATCAATCAAAGCAAAAAATTCCCAATATTTATGATTAACTAGCCACAATATAGCAGTAGAGACTAACGTGACTGATAACGCGGCAATAATCTGAATGAAAAATGGCGGCAGCGCAGCGCGCCCTAGTAGCTTTATCAGAAGAGTAATTAAAAAACCTATGATAAAGGCAGCCAGGATAATCGGTATAGACGTCGTGTAGAGCGCAACCGAGCCGGCACTCAGGCCGCCGCCAGCAATATAACTGATAATGCCAGGATAGCGCTTATTGTTGGCAATGATGGCATCGAGCTTGTTTTCGGCGTCGTCTAGAGTGATTTTGTGGTCGGCAATTTGGCTGGTTAGGTTTTGTAATTTGCGCATTAGCCGGTAGTCGGTAGCGCGTGGCGAGATAGTGCGGATCAGTGTCAACGGTTCGCGATCGATGCCGCGGTCTTGCGAGAGTGTAATTTGATTAAAGCTGACATCGATATGTACTTTTCGCTTGCAATATGTGTCGGTTACCCCGAGCGCCATATGCACGACGCTATTCGCTGGCGTGCCCATTGATAGCAAATGGTCTGACATGTTCATAACCAGCCGCAAGGCTCGCATATTCGGCGTCAGTGTCTCATCGATTTTCTCGATATCAACTTGATCAGCATCGTCGGTTGCCGTCAAGATGCTTGTTAGCGAGTGGCGCATAAAGCGAATAAGCGGATTCATATCTTGATTATGGCAAAAAACCTATTAGTATTCTAGAGGTATATGATGTCATTTTCACAACTCATTCAGCGGGTCATGGTCGCGGTTGCTGGTATGTTGAATGCTATCGAAATTAATCCGCTTTTGCTATACTGATTTAGTATGGGTAGACAGGGGTTATCGCGCGATCAAGTAGTTATTCAACGCCAGAAATATGGTGAGAATCGGTTGCCTGACCGCGAAAATAAAAGCATTGTTAGGCTGATCTTGACAATTATTAGCGAGCCGATGATTTTCTTGTTGCTGGCAGTGGTAGTGGTCTACTTTTTCTTGGGTGATTGGCACGAAACGGTGGTTCTGGCGCTGTCGGTAGTTGGCGTGGTGGCTCTAGAATTGTATCAAGATTCTAAAACTGAGCGAGCGTTAGAGGCATTGAGGTCGTTATCTGCGCCGCAATGCCAGGTGGTGCGCGCTGGCGAATATGTTACCATTCCTAGCGTAGAGGTGGTAGTTGGCGATATTTTGGTTGTCGGCGAAGGTAGCCGAGTGGCTGCTGATGGTAAGCTCATTGAATCATCAAATGTAGCTGCTAATGAAAGTATTTTGACTGGCGAATCGCTGCCAGTCGAGAAGACCGCTGGCAACCAAGTCTTCTCTGGCACGGTAATAACATCTGGGCACGGACTTGTCGAGGTGACCGCTGTCGGCGAACAGACCGAAATGGGGCGCATTGGCGTGTCGCTGCACGAAATTAAGCCAGAGAAGACATTATTGCAAAAGGAAGTTGGTCGAGTTGTGCGCTATATAGCAGCGGCGGCAGTGCTCTTGGCAATGTTGTTGACGTTGCTGTTTTGGTTGCTGCGCGGCGATTTTTTGCATGGTTTTTTGGCGGGACTGACGTTGTCAATTGCGATTTTACCCGAGGAATTCCCGGTGGTTCTGTCGGTATTTATGGCGCTGGGAGCTTGGCGCTTGGCCAAGAGCAATGTGCTGGCGCGCAAGAACCAAACTATCGAGACGCTCGGCGGCGCAACGGTGCTTTGCACGGACAAAACTGGGACATTGACCGAGAACCGCATGGCGATAAATCAGGTGATCGCGGCTAGCGGTGAAGAGCCTAGCGACGCTCAGCGCAACGAGATTATTACCTATGGCATTCTAGCGTCGCAAAAGAATCCGTCTGATCCAATGGAAGAAGCGTTCTTGGCGGCAGCTGATGACCTAGCAGAAATTTATAACGGCATGGATATCGTCAAAGAGTATCCGCTAGATAGCCATTCGTTTTCGGTAGCGCAAATTTGGGGCCGCGGCGGCGAGCCTGAAATTATAGCGCTGAAAGGCGCTCCGGAGGAGGTTTTTCGACTATGCCGCTTGCCCAGTGAGCAGCAAAGACGACTGCAAGAGATTGCTGATGATGCAGCCGATGACGGCTTGCGTGTATTAGCAATCGCCAAAGCAGCAGCGAAAAATATCGAACCCTCTCGCGATAGCTATCAATACGAGCTGCTAGGTTTGGTGGGGTTGTCTGATCCGATTCGTACCGAGGCTAAGGATGCTGTCGCCTTGGCACACCGAGCTGGCATCAAAGTGATTATGCTAACTGGCGACCATACCGAAACGGCGCGGCGTATCGGACGCGAGATTGGCTTGAATGCTGAGCAGGTGGTAACCGGTCAAGAATTTTTGTCGATGAGTGAAGGGCAGCAGCGCGAGCTTGTTAAAACTACAGAAATCTACAGCCGCGTCGCGCCAAATGTCAAGCTGGCGATTATTTCCGCTCTTAAGCAAAACGGCGAAGTGGTAGCGATGACTGGCGATGGAGTTAACGACGGTCCGGCCCTCAAGAGTGCGCATATCGGTATCGCCATGGGCCAGCGCGGTACCGACGTTGCTCGCGAAGCGTCGTCGATCGTGTTGCTGGATGATAACTTCGCCTCAATCGTTCAAGGCGTGCGTATCGGCCGAAGGATTTTTGCTAACTTGCAAAAAGCGGTGATGTATATCATGATTGTGCATATCCCGATTGCTGCGTTGTCAATTGTGCCGGTATTGCTTGGTTGGGAATTGATTTTACTGCCAATTCACATCGTATTTTTTGAATTTATTATTGATCCTGCTTGTACGTTAGTATTTGAGGGCGAGCCAGAGGATGAAGACACTATGCGCCGGCCGCCGCGGCGAATTTCGCAGCCATTATTTAGTCGAGCGGTAGTGCTAGAAAGTTTAGTAATTGGCGGGTTGCTGGCGCTGATGGCCATTCTAATTCATGGCGGGATGCTGGGTGGCGGTGCTTCTAGCGATCAAGCGCGAGCGGTAACTTACTTGACGATAATTCTAGCTAATATTGGTATGATTTTGGCGCTATCCGGCCGCAAAATCATTCGCTTGGCTGTTAAACAGCGTGGCAAGAATGCCTTGGCTATTGTGGTGGTCGCGGCTTCTGTCGCCTTGGCGGCAGTCTATAGTCTGCCATTTCTGCGCAATTTATTCAAAATCGCACCGTTATCGCCAGCTGAATTCGGCTTAGCGGCAACCGCGGCGATTATTGCGTCGCTGCTGGCGGCAATTGTGCGCAAACTATGGAAATAATCGAGATTTTATGCTATAATGAAAAGATAAACTAGAGAGGGGAAATAATGGCAACGTCAAAGAAGCAACGTGCTGGCATTTTGATTATTGTGGTCGCGACCGTTCTAGGTACGCTAGGATCATTCGCGGTGATGATTTTATCAATGCAGTCAAACAAGCAAGCTCAGGCGGACTACCAAAAAGTTCTAAGCGAATATAAAAAAGAACAAGCTGCTTACGAGCAAAAAAAACAAGCGCAAGCCGACGAACTATCAGCTAAATATTACGATACATTCAAGCAGTATTCTAGCCAAGTTGCAAAGTTTGAAATCGATAGCGTCAAATCACTAGCAACCGAAGACCTGGCGGAAGGCGATGGTGCACTGATAGACGACAAAACTAGTTTTGCGGCTTATTATATTGGCTGGGATGCAAATGGTGATATCTTCGATCAGAGCATTGATAATAATAAGCTGAAAACGCCGCTGCCGGTAAGCGGGTTGAGTACGGCTGGTATAATCAAAGGCTGGAAAGAGGGTCTAAAAGGAATGAAAGTCGGCGGCGTGCGGCTATTATCTATTCCGGCGGACAAAGCGTACGGCGAGGCCGGCAGTAAAGACTCTAACGGCAAGCAAATTATCGCACCGAACATGCCATTGAAATTCGTCGTTATGGCGATTCCAGCGCCAGAAACTATCACTCCGCCAGATATGACGAAGCTGATGAACGCATACCAAGAAGCTCAACGAGCGCAGTAAGACGAGGAGGAAATCTGCATGGAAGATATTAAGCCTGTGGTGATGATTGGCGCTGGCCCGAGTGCGCTAGCGGCAGCGATTTATACTACGCGCGAGGGCATTGACACTACTCTTTACGAGAAGGGCGTTGTTGGCGGTCTAGCGGCAATTACCGATAAAATCGATAACTATCCTGGTTTTCCCTATGGCGTTCAGGGGATGGAATTAGCAGATAATTTGCGCAAGCAAGCTGAACGCTTTGGCGCCAAGATTGATTACGGCGACGTTTCAGCGCTGCGCCATCAGGATGGAGTTAATATTTTGATGGTTGACGGTCAAGAGGTTAGAGCTCGCGCTGTACTGATTGCTACAGGCAGCGGCTATAAGAAACTTGGCGTTCCTGGCGAGGCAGAATTTTATGGCCGCGGCGTGCATTATTGTGCGACCTGCGACGGCGCCTTTTATAAAGGCAAGAGACTGGTCGTCGTCGGCGGTGGCAACTCGGGTGTGCAGGAAGCGATGTTTTTGACGCGTTTTGCCGAGCATATTGATTTGCTGGTGCGAAGTTCCGTAAAGGCCAGCAAGACTCTACAGGACGATTTGCAGAAATACATTGATAATGGCAAAATTACCGTACATTTGCAAACCGTAGCGCAAGAAATCGTCGGCGAGGACGGCGCGGTGGCGGCGGTGCGGGCGCTTGAAGACGGCGCAGAAACGACTTTCGAGGCTGACGGCGTGTTCGTTTTCATCGGCTTGAAGCCGAATACGCAGTTTTTGGCGGATAGCGGCGTTGAGTTCGACGAGTACGGCTTCATCAAAACCGACGACCGTTTGGCGACGGCTTTGCCGGGCGTATTTGCTAGCGGCGATGTCCGTAGCGGTGCCACCATGCAGGTAGCTAGCGCTGTCGGCGAGGGAGCAACGGCGGCGCTGAGTATCCGAGAATATTTAGAGGGTGTGAAGACGAAATAGTTTCGACACTGGACGCCAGTGCTATTCGACGTATTTCTTGCGGAAAGCTTCGAGTTGTTTAATGATGGCTGGGTCGCTGGTCTCGAGAGCGATTTCGCGCGTACCCATGATGCCAGAGCCGCGCATGAAATTGTGCGACCCTGATAATGCTATTTTCGAGCCACCAGACATCGTGAAAACAATGAATTTGGCGTGCAGATATTGCGGATGCTGATATAGGGTTTGCTGCCGGCTGGTTAAGGTGCCGAGTTTGATGAGAAGTTTATTGATCGGCGAGGCGGTACGCCAATTATTGAAATACAATTTGGCATTTTTGCGCTTGAGAATGCGGTTGAGTTTGCCAGTCGGGCAGTACTGCGATACTAGTACGATGTTTTCAGCTTGTTCGGCTAGGTCGCAGGCGCGCTTGTAAATGAGAGAATTAGTTGGCAAGCCCTGATCAACCAGGACAGTCGAGTGCTCGTCGAGGCCAAACATTGAATTGCGAATCGAACCACCGCGCTTGTCGGCGCGAGCGATAAGGTATTGCTCGTTAGATAGCTTATCAGCTAACACTTTATTATCAAATCGGAACATGTAATCGACATTAGCTAGGCTCTCGTGGTCCATATTGACGCCGCCGCAAGCGTAGACTGTGTCGTCAACGATTGACCACTTGCTGTGAGTGCGGCCAGTCATTAGCATATTAGCCTTTTGACCGAGCCAGCGAAAGGCCACGCCTGCTCTTTTTAGCCGCCGTTCTAATTTCATGGCGTGAACGGCGCGCGATGGCTGGCGGCGCGGCGAACGCAGAATGAATTCCTTCGGTTCGAGATAAGTGAATGAATCAGCGCAAACCGAGACGGACACGCCGCGTTCAGCCGCCGCGCGCTCGACGGCAGCGATTACGGCTTCGGTGTGCTTATCATCGGCGCGAAAGGTGGTCGCTACCATATTGACGCGCTGCTTGGCGTTATCAATTTTAACTGCTAAATCCGACATATAGTCTTCTGCTGTCAATAGCGTCGGACTCTTTTTCTTACTCATATCTCTATTAGTATACTCTATAGCGTAAAAAACTGGTACTATATAGGTAGTAACTGTAAGCAAAGGAGCAATATGGCAGATTTTAATAAAGTTCTTGACCCGGGAGACGTTGATGGCGGGCTAGTCAATACGGTAGTAGAAATCCCCGAAGGGTCGCGCCTGAAAGTCGAATGGGATCGGCAGCGGGCAGCCTTTATGCTGGACCGCGTTGAGCCAAAAATCTTTGCTAAGCCGTGCAATTACGGCTTTATTCCGCAGACGCTTGACGAGGATGGCGACGAGCTAGATACGCTGATTATTTGCCCAGAGCCGCTAACGACTGGCGTGTGGTTGGAGGCGCGTATTATTGGCGTGCTGCGCTTCGAAGATGACGGCGAAGTCGACGACAAAGTAGTCGTGGTGCCGGCTGATAATCGCGACGATGATCGTATTAACTCGCTCGACGACATTCCGCAGCTGGTTAAGCAGCTTGAACATCAGTTCACTCATTACAAAGATCTCAAGAAGCCAGGCAGTACCATCGTCAAGGGCTGGGGCGATGCCGAGGAAGCCAAGGCGATTGTCAAACAATGCATTGACCGCTATAATAATCAGTAATAAACTTAAACGGAGCAAATTATGGATTATTATGATTATTCGACTTCGACTTATACGACGACTAGTAGTGATGTCGGTGCGGTTGCAGTTGTAATTTGGCTGTTTGTCATCTTAATTGTAATGGCAGTTTCCATACTAATGATTATCGCCATGTGGCGAATCTTTACCAAGGCTGGCAAGCCAGGCTGGGCGTCATTAGTGCCAATATACAACATGGTAGTAATGATGCAGATTGTAGGCCGGCCAGAGTGGCAAGTCGTACTGATGTTCTTGCCGTTTGCCCATATATACATTTCGATCGTGTTACCGCTAGATTTAGCAAAATCGTTCGGCAAAACGACTGGTTTTGGTGTTTTGATGATCTTCTTCCCGGCGATCATGAACCCGATTTTGGCGTTTGGCTCAAGCCGCTATGTTGGCCCGGTTATGCGGCAGCAACCAGTCTACGGCCAGCCGCCGCAGCCTGGGTATTACGCACCGCAGCCAGCTTACGGACAACCGCAGCAGCCGGTAGCCTATGCTCAACAACCGCAGCCATACGCTCAACCGCAACAACCAGCTGCAACGGTTGCCCAACCGCAACCGCCGGTAGCTGAAGGCGGGCAGCCGCAGCCGCCTCAGCAGCCGCCGCAGGCATAAATAGAATAAACTTTTAGTTGCAAAACCTAGCGAGATAGCCAGAATTTGTCTGGCTATTTTCGTTTTGGCCGCTATTTTTTGTTGCGACGAAACGGTGCTGTGCGCTGCAATAGGCTGCCAGCGCGGCCTAGTAGCGAGGTTTTTTTGAGCTGGACCTTGAGCTTCATACGGGCGTGTCCAGTGATGACATATTCGTTCCAGCCGGGCTTTGGGCGAGCGCGCTTGTTGGTTAGAATCTCGACGGTATCGCCGTGCTGCAATTTGTAGCTGAATGGTTCCATCTTGCCATTTACTAGAAATCCGCTTGATTTAGCGGCTAGATCAGAGTGCACGCGGTAGGCAAAATCTAACGGGAAAGCGCCGTCTGGCAGGTCGTAAATATCACCCTTTGGCGAATAAATAAAAATCCGGTCGCCGAACAAATCGACCTTCAAATTATCAACGTCGAAATCTTTACCCTCGCGAATCATCGATGCTGCCGACTGTAAATGCTTAATCCAGTGTAAATCTGTCGGCAGGCTGGTCATTTTGCCCTTGATATAAGCGTCAGTTAGCTTTTGCTCGTTATAATGAAAACTGGCTGCCAGTCCGCGTTCAGCGTAATCGTGCATCTCGCGGGTGCGGATCTGGAATTCGACCGCTTGGCCGTTTTTAGTAACCACCGTAGTGTGCAGTGATTGGTAGCCGTTGGGCTTAGGCTTCGAGATGTAATCTTTGATTCGCCCAACCATCGGCTCGTACATGTTGTGCAGTTCGTTGAGCACCAGATAGCAAGTGTCGATATCGTCAACGATAATCCTTAGCGCGATCAAATCGTAAATATCGTCGATATTGGGGACGCGCTTCATCTTCTTGTACAGGCTGTAGGTACTCTTGACACGGCCGTCGATTTGATGCTGGATTTTCTCGTCGCTGAGGCGCGAATCGACAGCGCGGCGGACGGCATCTAGCTTGCGTTGAGATTTCTTTAAGCGGCTATCCTTGAGGGCGACAGTTTGGTTGTATTCCTCGGGCATTAAATATTTGAAGCTCAACTCCTCGAGCTGTACGCGCAGCCGACCCATATTTAACCGATCGGCTAACGGTGCGAAAACATCTAATGTCTCGCGAGCGATTTTCTTCTGCTTTTCCGGACTTTTGAATTGCAAAGTTTGCATATTATGTAGGCGGTCGGCCAGCTTGATGATAATCACTCGCACGTCTTGGCCGACAGCGATGAGTAATTTCGTCAAATTATCGGTAGTGCTTGGCAAATATGATTCGAGGTTTTTCATACCGGCGCGGGCTTGGCTAACCTTAGTGACACCGTCAACCAGAAAAGCAATATCTCGGCCGAATAGCTCGGTGATTTCCTCTAGTGTAGCATCAGTATCCTCGACTGTATCGTGCAGTACGCCGGCAATCACCGAATCAATATCCATGCCCCAGTCGATTAGCATAGCAGCGACTTGCAGCGGGTGAGTGATGTACGGCTCGCCGCTCTTGCGTAGTTGCCCGTCGTGTTTATCGGTAGCATAATGGATTGCTTTTTCTAACAATGCGACCTGCTCTTCATTGTAATGGCTTCTAGCCAGATTAACCAGCTCGACCTCGTTCATATCCTTATTATAGCAAATTTGCCAAAGCTATTGCGCTTTTGCTAAAATATTAGCAAAGATGGCTTAATCAAGGAGTGGGCATGGTGAAAATAAAAGTAGCGATTAACGGTTTTTGCCGGGTTGGCCGCAGTGTTTTCAAAATTGCGCAGAGCCGTTCAGATATCGAAATAGCGGCTATTCGGACGCATCTGAGCGCCGAGCAGTGCGCTTATCTGCTGAAGCACGACTCGATTTATGGCCATTATGCCAAGGCTATTGGCACTGGCGACGCGTCGCTATATGTAGGCGACCGGATCATTCCTATCATAAGCGACAAGCGGACAACCAAATTGCCGTGGGATGACCTCGGTATTGATGTTTTGATTGATGCTGGATGTCAGACTGATGCTGCTGAGCTGCGCCGCCATCGGACGGCTGGCGCTCGGCGCGTGGCATCGCTGTCGCAGTGCGCTGATTTTGCGACGATTGTCATAGGCGTCAATGACGGATTGGTTAACGTCTCGACGGATATAGTCTGCAGCGGCGATGCGGCGATTAGCTCGATAGCGCCGGTTATCGCTACACTTGATCAAGCGGTTGGTGTCGAGGCCGCGACTATTACGGCAGCTGGCAGTTATCATTTTGCTGGCTCGCTATTAAAGACTGAGCGTCTGGGCGACAGCGACTTGGTGGCGATGGCGGCTGATTACGGCCAGCGATTGCAGGCAGTTTTGCCAAATGTCGCGAGTGTGGTAAGCGGGCTTACAGTTAGCAGCCGCCAGTACGGTAATGTCGGACTATCAACGATTTCGCTATTGCTGCGCGAACCAGTCGCAGCCAAGAAAATAAACGAGATTTTAACGCATGCTGCCCGCGAACCGCTATATAACGGTATTTTGGCGGTTACCGACAAAGAGCTGGTAGCCGAGGATTTTCGCGGCAATAGCTACAGCTCGACAGTTGATGCCGGGCTAACCACCGTTGTCGGCGAGCGGCTGGCGCAAGTGTCGGCCTGGTACGATGGCGAGTGGGCCAGCGCCAACCGCTTGGTCGAGTTGGCGGCTGAAACTGGGCGGTATGCGCGGAATGTGCAGTAACTTACCTTTACAGTAGAATTAATAAAATCCTACTCTAACGGGGCTTGCCAGGGGCGCGTATTATGCTTATACTTGTAGTATGAAGATTTTTCTAGGAGCGGATCACGGTGGGTTTTATCTGAAGGAGAAGATTGAAGCTTATCTGACCAAGCGCGGCATCGAGTGGGAGGATGTCGGCGATAAGATACTCGATCCGCAAGACGACTTCCCGCAGTTTGCCCAGATGGCCGTGACCAAGGTATTGGGCGAGGACGATTCTACCGATCCGCGGGCAATTTTGATTTGCACTGGCGGCCAAGGTATGGCGATGGCAGCTAACCGTTTTCGTGGCATCCGGGCGGCAGTGATCTGGGATAAGTTCGAAGCGCATGAGTGCCGTAACGATAACGACTGTAACGTCCTATGCTTGCCGGCGCGGGTACTGGACGCTCCGGGCGACGACTTAGAACTCTGGAAAGAAATTATTGACGAGTGGATCGCTACGCCATTTGCCGGCGCGGCGCGGTTTGTTCGCCGCAACGCAGAATTGGATGCTTTCTGATGGCCGAGATTGTTCCGACAGTGCTCTGCGAAAATGCAGAAGATTACAAGCTAACGATTGAGCGTTTATCGCCGTTTGCTAAGCGTGTTCACCTAGATTTGGCTGATGGTGAATTTGCACCGACCAAGACCGTCGAGCTGAGCGAGATGTGGTGGCCGCAGGATTGGCAGGTTGATATCCATGCTATGGTAGCGCGGCCGAGTTTGTATGTTGATGCTTTGGTGCAGATGCGTCCGTCGCTGGTGATTTTTCATGCCGAAGTTGACGAGGATTTGCAGCCTTCTATCCAGCAGCTCAAAGCTTCGGGTATTCAGACTGGCGTGGGATTGTTGCGCCCGACGGTGCCAAATACCGTCAAAGATGTCATCAGCGCAGTTGATCATGTACTGGTGTTTAGCGGTGATTTGGGCCACTACGGCGGCAAAGCCAGCTTGATGCAGCTAGAGAAGGTTCGCTTGATTCGCAGTATTCATCCTAGCGTTGAAGTTGGCTGGGATGGTGGCGCGACGCTCGAAAATGTTTTTAGCCTGGCGCAAGGCGGCGTTAATATCGTCAACTGCGGCAGCGCTATCCATTCGGCGCCAGATCCGGCAGAAGCTTATCAGAAATTAGTAGCAGAAGTTAATAAGCAAGGAGTAATTTAGGTGGCTCGCGAAAAATTATCTATTCCACAGCTCAAAATAAAAGCCAACGATGTGCGGCGCGACGTAGTTCATATGCTAGAGCTGGCCAAGAGCGGGCACCCAGGCGGTGCGCTGGGGCTGGCGGATATCGTCACGGCACTGTATTTCAATATTATGAATATTGATCCGCAGAATCCTGAATGGCCAGAGCGCGATATCTTTATGCTGAGTAATGGCCACACAGTGCCGGTACAATACGCGGCCATGGCCGAGGCAGGATACTTCCCGGTTGAGGAGCTGTCGACTTTGCGCAAACTCGGTTCGCGCCTGCAGGGCCACCCAGAGCGCGTCAAGTTGCCAGGGCTCGAGAATACTTCCGGGCCGCTAGGCAGCGGCATCGGGCAAGCAGCAGGTTACGCGTATGCGTTGCAGTATCTGGATAAGCAGCGCCACCGCTGGGTGTACGCGATTGCCGGCGACGGCGAGCTTGATGAAGGTAATATCTGGGAATCGGCGATGTTTGCCGGTAAGTACAAACTACGCCAGCTGATTCTCTTTATCGACCGCAATAATATCCAGATTGACGGTCCGACCGAAGATGTCATGCCTCTGGAAGATTTGCGCGGTAAGTGGGAGAGTTTTGGCTGGCACGTCCAAGAAATCGACGGCAACAATATTGAAGGCATCATCGATGCGGTAAACTTAGCCAAGGCGATCGAGAATCGGTCGTGTTGTATCATCGCGCATACGATTCCGGGCCGCGGTGTTGGTTTTATGGAATACGACTACAAGTGGCACGGCGTAGCGCCATCAAGCGATCAGGCAGCTACGGCGCTGGCTGATTTGGCGCATTCAGAATCACAGCAAGATGCAGGAGGATATTATGAGTAATCAATCGTCTAACAATTCGATGCCATCCAAGGCGCCGAAACCGCCAACTCCACCAACTCCACCAAAGCCGCCGAAACCGCCGAAGCCTTCGGCCGCATCTGCTCCGTCAGAGCCGCCAGTTCAGCCAGCTGCCTCAGCGCCGCCTGTTTCGCCGCCAGCGCCGCAATATGCTGCTCCACAGTACACCGCTCCGCCAGCAAACAATGCTTATCCGCCGGCTAGCCCTTACGCTTATCCGTATTCGCAGCCTGCGCCAACACAGTCGCCGGGCAACTGGATGGGTGCTGTTAGTATCATACTTGGCTTGCTTTGGATGAGTATGATTGGCTTGCCTCTGGGCATTGCTAGCGTTGTCAAGGCGAACCGCTACGGTACTTCGAAAGTAGCAGGTGTTATCGGTATTATTATTAATTCGGTTACGCTTGTTATTTCTATTATCGTTACGATACTTCTAGTGTCTGGGGCGATGCAGCCGCTTTTCTCGCAGTTTGATCACGCTGGCGACAACAAAGGCAAGGAAAAGGACAGCGCCAGAACTGTCCGAAGTGTCTCGCTTGATGATAATTACCAGCCGCAGGGTTCGCCAGTTTGGCGCATCGAAAACGGCAAATTGCCAGAGGGCTGGACCGAAAAGGAAAACGATAATGGCGTCCACTGGTATTCTGACGGTAGCGGACTCTTAATGACTATATCTGTGGTTGGTAGCGAAAATTTTAGCAGTAGTTCTGATAGAGTTAATTCGCGAAAAGTTATCGAAGACAAGATCGGAAATGCGAAGAGTAACGGTGATTTGGTGACTGGTATAGAGTGGTATCAATCATTTGCTGATTTCGCAAATGACCGCGGCGCTGTACAACTTTTGTGTGCTCGCGTTTTGGCTAATGACAGCAGCGGTAAGCCTCATTTATCAGTGATTTGTTCGCGAGCATACGGTAAAGGAAGCTACTTATTGTACTTATATAACAATAAAGAATTGCTCGCTGTTTCAGAAAGCGCCAAGGCGATGTTCCGATCGCTAGTGATTCTCGAGAAAAAAGATGCAAAACGATATTCAGGAGAAGGCCGTGTATAATTATCCTCTAAATGACAACATTTATAATGAAAAACCAGAAGCAGAAGCCACGCGTGCTGGTTTTGGACGCGGCTTGAAGGCAGCCGGCGAAGCTGATGAGCGAGTAGTCGGTCTGTGCGCCGATTTGGTCGAGAGCGTCAAAATGGATGCTTTTGCCAAGGCTTTCCCTGAGCGTTATATCGAGGTCGGTATAGCCGAGCAGAATTTAGCGACGGTGGCAAGCGGCCTAGCGCGCGCTGGTAAAATTCCGTTTGCAGCCAGTTACGCGGCGTTTCACCCGGGGCGCAGCTGGGAACAAATCAAAGCGACGATTGCACTTAACGACATGCCGGTTAAGATCGTCGGCGGACATAGCGGTACAACGGTTGGGCCGGATGGTGCTACCCACCAAATGTTTGAGGATATCGCGTTGATGCGGGTGTTGCCGAACATGATTGTCGTTTGCCCGGGTGATGCTATTGAGGCCGAGAAAGCCACCAAAGTACTTGCCAGGACCGATAAGCCGGCTTACTTGCGGTTAACGCGCGCTGCTACGCCGACATTCAGTACACTGGATTCACCATTCGAGATTGGCCAGGCGTATGTGTTGCGTCAGGGCAGCGATGCGACGATTGTTAGCACTGGCATCATGACGGCGTACGCGCTGCGAGCAGCTAACGAATTGCAAAGTAGCAGCGTCTCGGTCGAAGTGGTACATGTGCCGACGGTCAAGCCGCTTGATAACGAGACGATTCTGGCCAGTGTTCGCAAAACTGGCCGGGTAGTTACGGTCGAGGACGCGCAAATTGCTGGCGGTTTGGGCGGTGCTGTTGCCGAACTGCTAGGCGAACAGCTGCCGTCGCCATTATTGCGCATCGGCATGAATGATCGTTTCGGCGAGAGCGGCGAGGCTGGCGAGTTGCTGCAAGCCTTTGGACTTGATGAAGCGAGTATCGCTCAGAAGACGCGCGAATTTGTTGATCGCGTGCCGCAATACCATGCAGGATTTTAAGGAAAGGAGACAACATGAGCTTATCTATTGATGAAATTCGCCAGCGTACCAGTCGGGCGCGCGACCTAATGCGACGCAGCCGGCTAGAGGGTTTCGCGGTGGGAGCTTTTAATATTGACAATCAAGAAACATTGCGTGCGATTTGCCAGGCAGCACAAAAAACCAAGGCGCCAGTGATGGTCGAAGTTAGCGCTAACGAAGCAGCTTCGCTGGGCGGCTACGAAAATATTCGCGATTTGGTCGATAATTATAGCCAAAACTACGGTGTCGAGATGTATATCAACCTCGATCACGCGCCGACAGTCGATGGTTGCAAGCAGGCTATTGATGCTGGCTTTGAGTTTATTCATATCGATATTTCGCAGGCTAACCACGATGCTTCGCTCGAGGAAATTATCGAGAAAACTCGCGAAGTTGTTGAATATGCTAAGTTCACGGGCGCACTGGTCGAGGCCGAGGAGCGCTATTTCTTTGGTGATTCTAACTTGCATAAAGAAGAAATCGACTACGAAGAAGTCAAAAAATGGAATACCAAGCCCGAGGAAGCCAAAAGTTTTGTCGATGCCACGGGTATCGATACCATGGCGGTGCAGGTTGGGAACTTGCACGGGTTGTATCCGGTACCGAAGATTCTCGACCTAGATTTATTGCGCCAAATTCGTGCGGCGATTGATTGCCAGATTAGCTTGCATGGCGGTAGCGGTACGCCGCTGCACTACTTTGAGGACGCGTCCAAAATTGGTGTTAGCAAGATCAATATTAATAGCGATTTGCGCTATGCTTTCCGTACTACGCTCGAAAAGGTTTTGCGCGAGAATCCTGACGAGTATGCTGTTTTCAAGCTGATGCCCGAAGTTTACGATGCTGTCCAAAAAGTCGTCGAAGAGAAAATTGGCGCTTTTGGGAGCGCTGGAAAGGCGACGCTTTAGTGGCGGTTAAAATTTTAGCAATCGGCAAAGGCACGCAAGACGTATTCCTTCGCAGCAATGAGTTTGATCCACATACCCGCGGCAAAAAAGTCTTTACCGAGCTGCCGCTAGGTATCAAAATGGAAGTCGAAGACGTGATTTTCAGCACTGGCGGCAATGCTACGAATGTCGCGACAACGTTTGCCCGCCAGGGCTTAGACAGTCGCTATATGTGGGCGCTGGGTAATGACTCGGCCAGCCAGGCGGTGATCGCGGCGCTTGATACCGAGGGTGTCGATACGCGCGACGTCTTGATTGATGATCGAATGCAAGCTGGCTATTCAGTGATTTTGATCGCCACCAATGGCGAACGAACGATTCTGAACCACCGCGGGCGGACATTTGGCAAGGACGTTGGCCGCTTGAATTTGCAAGCTATCAGCCAAGCTGATTGGATCTATCCGACATCGCTAGCCGACAACAGCCTGACGGTGTTACGGGTGATTCTAGACGAAGCTGAGCGCGTTGGCGCTAAAGTTATGCTCAACCCGGCTGGTCCGGAGCTAGCTGATCCGGAAAAGCTAAAAGGTTTGCTGGACACAGTTGACGTGCTTTGTACTAACAAAGAAGAGATGCAAAAATTAGTAGCTGGCGAGACTATCGAGGAGTTGGCTCTGCGGGCGCTGCACTATTGTCCGACAGTGATTGTTAGCGACGGTCCAAATGGCGTGGTAGCGACTGACGGCAAGACATTGGTGCGCGCTGGCATGTATGAAGACGTGCCAGTAGTCGATCGCACGGGCGCCGGCGATGCCTTTGCTAGCGGCTTTTTGAGTCAATGGGCGCAAGGTAAAAGCTTAAAAGATTCGATTATTTTCGCTAGCGCCAATTCAACTAGCGTTGTTACTAAAATTGGCGCCAAAGACGGCATCTTGCATAAAGGCGTCAAACTGCACGCTATGCCAATCACCGAGAAACAATTACCAAAACGAGGAGAATAATGAAATACCAGATTTGCGTATCGGGCGCGGCGTCGGGCGAGACAGTTGATAGCGCTCACGAAAAAGCTTTTGCGATTGGCGCTGAAATCGCACGTTCGGGCAAGACATTGCTGACAGGCGCTACCGTCGGCTTGCCGCACTTTGCGGCGCGCGGCTTCAAAAGTGTTAGCCAGACTAAAGGCGTGTCGGTCGGATTCTCGCCGGCTAGTTCGTTTCGCGAACATATTTCGACTTACCGTTTGCCGACTGCCGAATTCGACTATATCAACTTCACCGGTATGGAATATGTTGGCCGCGATGTTCACTTAGTGCGCAGTGCCGACGCAGTTATTACCGTCGGCGGTCGGATGGGCAGCTTACACGAGCTATCGACAGCGCTCGAAAGTCGTAAGGTCTGCGGTATCTTGCTGGGCAGCGGCGGTCTGGCAGATTACACGATTACTCTGCTCAAGAACGTCTGGGCGCCGGGCGCTAAAGATGTCATTTACGATGCAAACCCTGAGCGGTTAGTGGCGCGAGTCATTGAGGCGCTTGACAAGAAATATGCCGATGTTGAGCATGATAGCAGCGATCCGCAGGTTAGTGCCAAACGCTACGGCCAAGGTTAGCTAGAATAGCTTAAAAATGTTAAAATATACCAGATGGATAGTCAGCGATTTCGGCTAAAGTCTGCGTATCAACCGACTGGCGATCAGCCGCAAGCGATCGCCCAGTTGCTGAATGGTTTGTACGACGGCCAGCGCGAGCAAACGTTACTCGGTGTAACAGGTAGCGGTAAAACTTTTACAATGGCGAACATTATCGCTCAGAGGAACGTGCCGACGTTGATTTTGGCACACAACAAAACTCTCGCTGCCCAGCTGTTCGGCGAATTCAAACAATTTTTCCCCGACAACGAAGTTCATTATTTCGTCAGCTATTTTGATTATTACCAGCCAGAAGCTTACATCGCGTCGAGCGATACCTATATCGAGAAAGATTCGGCGATCAACGAAGAAATCGACCGCTTGCGTCACGCTGCTACCGACGCTTTGCTCACGCGGCGCGACGTAGTTATCGTGTCGAGCGTCAGCTGTATCTATGGTTTGGGCTCGCCAGCGGATTATTATGATTTGTCGATCACTGTTAAGCGCGGAGAGCGGCGTTTGCAAGACAAATTTTTGCGCCAACTGATGGATATTCAGTATCATCGTAACGATATCGACTTTGCGCGCGGTGCATTTCGCGTCAAAGGCGACGTGGTTGATGTCTTTCCGGCGGGCGGCGAAACAGCTTATCGAGTGGAGTTTTTCGGCGATGACGTCGATCGAATTACGCGGATTGATCCGCTGACTGGCGAGATTTTGGAAGAGCCGGAACTCTTCACTATTTTCCCGAGCAGCCACTACGCTACGCCGAAAGAAAAAATTAAGCGCGCCATCGAGAATATTCGCGCCGAGTACGAGCAGCGCGTCGAATGGTTCGAGAAAAATAATAAACTGCTGGAGGCACAACGTCTTAGCCAGCGTACTAAGTATGACCTCGAGATGCTCGAACAGACTGGTTTCGTCAAAGGTATCGAAAACTACAGCCGTTATCTGACCAACCGCGAACCGGGCGAGCAGCCAGCGACTTTGTTAGATTACTTTCCGGATGATTTTTTGATGATTATCGACGAAAGTCATGTTACCGTGCCGCAAGTGCGCGGCATGTATAATGGCGACCGCGCCCGCAAAGAAGTCTTGGTTGAGTATGGTTTTCGCTTGCCGAGTGCTCTAGACAACCGCCCGCTGCGCTTTGATGAATTTAATAAACACATCAACCAAGTTATTTACGTTTCGGCGACGCCTGGTGATTACGAACTCCAGCGCAGCCCGGCGCCAGCGCAGCAGGTAATTCGCCCGACTGGTTTGCTTGATCCAGAGATTATCGTCCGCCCGACCGACGGGCAAGTCGACGACTTGATCGCCGAGATTCGCGACCGCGTCGACAAAAAGCAGCGCGTACTAGTCACTACTCTGACCAAGCGGATGGCAGAGGACTTATCGACTTACTTGACGGAGATTGGTATCAAGACGGCTTACATTCACAGCGAAATCGACACGCTGGAGCGCGGCGATATTTTGCGCGATTTGCGGATGGGCGTTTATGACGTGCTGGTCGGTATCAATTTGCTGCGCGAGGGGATTGATTTGCCAGAGGTTAGTTTGGTGGCGATTATGGACGCCGACAAGGAAGGTTTCTTGCGCAGCGAACGCAGCCTAATTCAGACGATCGGCCGGGCAGCGCGCCACGTCGACGGCAAGGTAATTATGTACGGCGACAATATGACCGATAGCATGCGCTTGGCGATCGACGAAACGCGCCGTCGCCGTCAGATTCAAGAGAAATACAACCGCGAGCATAACATCACGCCGCGCGGTATCAGCAAAGCGATCGACGAAGGCCTGCGCGCCATCATCCCGCAAAAAGAAGACGACAAGCCAAAGCTCGACTTGCGCAAAATCCCGCGCGATGAGTACAAGAATCTCGTCAAAGACCTGACCGCGCAGATGAATCTAGCTAGCGCCAACTTAGAATTCGAACGCGCCGCCGACCTGCGCGATCTGATCGCCGAGATTCGCGAGAAGATGTAGGGCTAGTAACAAAAACTTTAGCAGAAAGGATCAAAATGACACCAAACAAACTGCAGCCTGGCGACGAAATTAGAATCGTTGCACTGGCGCGCTCGGCTAGCGATATTGACGAGACTGTTTTGCGGCGGGCAACGATGGCGCTGGAATCGCTCGGTCTGACAGTGACGTTTAGTGAAAATGCCTTTTCACGGTCTCAGCGCGGCTGCCCGAGCGATCAAGAGAAGGTCGATGATTTGCATGCTGCATTTACCGATTCGAAAGTTAAAGCGATTTTGGCGGCCGTTGGCGGTTTTAATTCAAATCAGCTGCTCGACAAAATAGACTGGAAACTAATTGACGCTAACCCGAAGATTTTTGCCGGATTTTCGGATACCACGGTGTTGAATCATGCTATTTTAGCTAAAACTGGCTTAATCACATATGCTGCGCCGAACTTTTATTGCTTTGGTATGCTGCCGCAAAATAGCTATTCGCTGGAATATTTTAAGCGCTGTTTGTTTGCGGATCAGCCGGATGAGTACGAAATTGCGCCGTCGGCGAACTTTTACGATTATCCTTGGAATTACGACGAAAAATCCTCGCGCGCCACTCTGCTAAACGCTGGTCCACTAATTATCCAGAAAGGTAGGGCTGAAGGAACTTTGCTAGGCGGAAATATGTGCAGTCTAAATTTGCTGAACGGCACCGAGTATTTTCCGCGCATTGCTGGCGATATCATCTTATGTATCGAGGACGATAGCTACGATTCGATTTTAGAAACATTTGAGCGTAATTTCCAGTCGGTAGTGCAGCAGCCGTATTTTCGCCAGGTCAAAGCTATTCTGATCGGGCGTTTCCAGCAGGAATCGCAGCCAACAGAGCAGGCTCTTCAAGAGATCATTCTCAGCAAAAACATTGGGCAGACTATGCCAGTCATTGCTAATTTAGATTTTGGCCATACCGACCCGAAATTCACTTATCCAGTTGGCGGCAGGGCTGCGGTTGAGGCTGGTGATATAGCTGCGATCCGCTTTCCTCTCTAGCTAGATCAAGCTTTCTTGACATAATACTATCAAACATGTTATAATATACAAGATAAGGTAGTTACTCTTGCGACAAAATATACACTCCATAAGGCGGCAGCGTGATGGTGGCTGTACCGTTTTTATGCGTGGTTACCGATGATAAATGCACGCCGCGAAAATCCTTGCTATAGCCGTGCCAGCTGCTGTTGAAGCGGACATGCCAGTGTCCTGGCAGCGGCAAATTGATATCGTAATGATCGAAGTGCTGGTCGCTGAAATTGACAATTACTAGCACGTCGTCGCCAGCGCCGCCCTTATCCCAGCGGTGGTAGCCGATAACGCAGTTGTCATCGTTGGTGTGGAAAAGGGCGGTCGAATTGCCTTGCAGGCCGCGCGTTGTATCGTAAGTGTTGTGCCGTAATGCTAGCAAATGCTTGTGAGCTAGCAAGATACCAGCGTACTTTTCAGTTTTGCGCCATTCTAGGGCCGCCCAATCGTTGAAAGAGCCGTCCTGCAAGAACTCGCTGCCTTGTAAAATCATTGGTATACCAGCGGACGTCAAAGTGACGGCGTCGGCCAGCAGAGCTTTCTCGCGGGCGTATAGCGTCGTACCGCCGGTGGGGTCGGCCGCTTCGTTGAGCCGCACCGAGCCGTTAGCAGCAGTATCGTGCGAATCGCTAAAAATAACCCGCTCAAAATCATTGCCGTTATACGAGTGGGAAAATTCATAGCGAATGCCCTGCAAAGTTGGTTCCGTACCAGCAGTCAGCCCTAGCGCATCGCGTAAAGCATGCGGCCAACCTAGCTCCCACTGCGCATCAAAGCCGCAGCCATTGTTGGCGCGCGGTGCCGTGATCGCGGGGTTGCAAGCGGCATCTTCGGCGATTATCAGCGAATCTGGCTTGATTTTGTGTGCTAGTTCAGTGATATCTTGCAATAAGCTCCAAGTGTCAGCGATGTCGTGCTCGGGGTCGTTATCGCGGCCTTCGGTGTTGCGCATGTAAATAGTGCTATCGACGCGCAGGCCGTCCATATGGTATTCATTCAACCACATTGTAATATTGTCAAGGACGAATTGCCGAACTTCCGGCCGTCCGAAGTCAGGCCGTCCGCCCCAAGGTGTATCACCGCGCTCATCATTATAAAAATAAATCCCGCCGCGGTCGTTCTCACTCCAACCGTCAAACTGCCATAGATCAGTGTCGCCGTAAAAATGATTGTAAACGACGTCTAGCACTACGCCGATACCGCGGGTGTGGCACTCGCGCACGAACTTCATCAAGCCGTGGCGCCCGCCCAGCATGCTTTCGACGCTGAAAATGTGGTTTGGCGCGTAGCCCCAGCCGTTACTAAAGGCCATGCTAGTGATTGGCATTAGCTCGATAATGTTAACACCGAGATCTCGCAAGTAATCCAACTTTTCGATCGCACTGTCAAAGGTGCCAGATGTAGCAGCATCGGGGCGGTTGAAGGTGCCGACATGCAGTTCATAAATGACTTGATCCTGGCGCGGCGGCATGGCAAAATTAGCATCGTTCTGCCAATCGAAGTTATTGTCGACAACCACCGAAAATCCCTTGTCGCTGCTAGTGATAGCTCGGGCGCGCGGGTCGTTCTTCTCGAGCAGCTGGCCGTCGGGCGTCTCGATGATGTATTTGTACTGGTGGCCTGGCTCGACATTGCGGATTAGCGCGAACCAATAGCCGTCGCCCTCGCTGGTTAGCGGCTTTTTATCGCCCGCGGTGAACGTCCCGCTGATGAATACTTGCCGCGCAAAAGGCGCCCACACGCGGAACTCCGCTCCGCCTCTATATAACGTCACTCCTAGCTTTTTTTTGATTTGATGCGGCATAACTTATCTTATTGTAGCATAAGTGGGATGACCGAGCTTCTGTAACTTATGCAAAATCCTTTGGCACTTCTCTAGCTTCTGCGTTATAATTAGTGAATAATGAGTACAATTACCAACGACGATGTGCGTCATTTGGCACAATTAAGCAGTTTGCAGATGTCTGATGCGGAGGTAGAATCGCTCCGCGCCGATATCGAGAAAATTATCAATTATATCAATCAGCTGGACGAGTTGGATACCGACGACGTGGAGCCGACATATCAGGTGACAGGTTTGCAAAACGTCTGGCGCGACGACGAAATCATTGACAGCAGCGTATCGCGGCAACAGCTGCTGGCCTTAGCAGCCGAGCAAAGCGATAATTGCGTGAAAGTGCCAAAGGTGTTGTAGTCATGAAAATTGTTGATTTAGTAGATAGGGTTAAAAAAGGCCAGACCACTGCGCGGGCACAAGTCGAGCGGTCGCTCGCCAAAGCTCAAGAAACCGAGGAATATCATGCGTTGCTGAGCCTGACGGCAGAGCGCGCTCTGCAGCGAGCTGACGAGATCGACGAGCGGATCAAAAAAGGTGAGAATCCGGGCGTCCTAGCGGGCGTACCGTTCGTGGTCAAGGATAATTACTTGGCGTTCGGCGCGCCAACGACTGCGGCGGCGAAAATGCTCGAGAACTTTCAAGCGCCAGTCCAGGCGACCGTCGTCGAGAAGCTCGAAGCGGCTGGTGCGATTTGTATTGGTAAGTCGAATCTCGATGCTTTTGCGCACGGTGGTTCGACCGAGAATTCATATTTTGGCGCGACGCATAATGCCGTTGATCAGGCCAAGGTAGCCGGCGGTTCTAGCGGCGGTTCAGCAGTCGTGACAGCGCTAGATGTGGTACCGTTTGCACTTGGTACCGATACTGGCGGCTCGATTCGCCAGCCAGCTAGCTTTAACGGTGTTTATGGTTTCAAGCCGACTTATGGTTTGAGTAGCCGTTACGGTGCGGTGGCGATGGCCTCGAGCACCGACACGATGGGTTGCTTTGCACGGCATGCTGACGACGTGGCATTAGTTACCAGCGTGATGGCTGGCCGCGACGATAAAGATATGACGACGTTGCCGGATTACTTTGAAGTACAAAAATCAGCAGGCGAGCATTTGAAGATTGGCCTGATCAGCGAGGCGATGGGCGACGGTGTCGACGCAGAAGTTCGCGCTAACGTTAATGATTTTGCCGATAAATTGCGCGCAGCTGGCCACGTGGTCGAAGATGTTGATATGCCAAGCCTTAAATATGCTTTGGCGATTTATTATATCGTCGTGCCAGCAGAAGTTTCTAGCAACTTGGCACGCTACGACGGCGTGCGCTACGGTTATCGCGCCGAAGGTGTCAAAACGCTAGCCGAGCTCTATGGCCGCAGCCGCAACGAAGGCTTCATGACCGAGAACAAACGCCGCATCATGATCGGCAGCTATGTGCTATCCAGCGGCTTTTTCGATGCTTATTATCTGAAGGCTCAAAAGGCGCGCACTATTTTGATTAACGAATTCAACAAGCTGTTTGAGAAGTACGATTTTTTGCTGCTGCCAACCGCGCCGACGCCGGCGTTTGGTCTGGGCGAAAACACTAGCGATCCGGTCAAGATGTACTTGGCGGATGTCATGACGGTACCACCGAGCCTAGCGGGCTTGCCGGCGATTAGTATACCGGCAGGTAGTAGTTCTGGCGGTCTGCCAATCGGCGCGCAGTTAGTTGGCCCGATGAAGTCCGACGCTAAGTTGATCGCGCTAGCAGGCGATATGGAGGGCGAAAATGAACAATAATTTCGCAACGTGGTTCATTTTGATCGCGGTACTGATTTTGGCGATTGTCGGCGCAGTTTTTATTGCCTTTGCCAGCAAGCGTTCGCCGAAGCTCAAAGTCGAAAAATTCCGCGCCCGCTGGCTGGCGATCGAAAATAGCCTCGACAAAGAAAGTGCTCCCAGCTGGCAGCTAGCTATCCTCAACGCTGATAAGCTTGTTGACAAAGCCTTGCGCGATAGCCACTACAAGGGCGAGACGATGGGCGAGCGCATGAAAGCCGCTGGTAAGGTTTGGTCGAACGCTAACCATATCTGGGGCGCGCACAAAATTCGCAACCATATCGCACACGAAGCTGATGTCAAGATAAATTATGATATTGCGCGCCGCGCTCTGGCCGCTTACAAACAAGCATTGAAAGATTTAGGAGCAATCTAATGGCAGTATCCGACGAAATTTTACAACAATATGAAATGACCATTGGCATCGAGTGCCATGTCCAGCTGGCGACCAAAACCAAGTTGTTTAGCCCGGCTGATAATGACGCGCGTAATGCTGAGCCGAACGAAAAAACGCATGAAATCGATTTTGGATTGCCAGGCATGCTGCCAGTGCTGAATAAGCACGCCGTCGAGCTAGCAGTGCGCGCCGGTAAAGCGTTGAATGCGCCGATCGCCCGCGTCAGCCGGTTTGATCGCAAGCATTATTTCTATCCTGACCTGCCAAAGGGTTATCAGACTTCGCAGATGTACCAGCCAATTATCTTGGCTGGCTATGTCGATGCGCCGCTAGAAGACGGCTCGCTCAAACGGGTGCGGATTCATCACGCGCACATGGAGGAAGATGCTGGCAAATTGACGCACCACGACGGCTATTCGCTGGTTGATCTCAATCGTGCTGGTACGCCGCTGATCGAAATCGTTTCTGAACCGGACATGCATTCTGCCGAGGAGGCTAAGGCTTACGCCTCAGAGCTGCACAAATTGATGGTCTACGCTGGCGTTACGCACGGTGATTTGTATCACGGCAATATGCGCTTTGACGTCAATATTTCGGTGGCTAAGAAAGGCGCGACAGAGCTGGGTAAGCGCGCGGAAGTCAAAAACCTTAATTCATTCCGCAGCGTCGAGCGTGCTGCTGAATACGAATTTAAGCGTCAAGTTGACTTGCTGGAAAGTGGTGAATCGGTGGTGCAGGAAACTCGCGGCTGGAGTGATGACAAGCAGATTACTACCTCGCAGCGTTCGAAAGAAGATGCCCAGGACTATCGCTATATGCCCGATCCGGACATTCCGCCAGTGGTACTGAGCGATGAGGAAATTGCTCGAATCCAAGCTGAAGTGCCGGCGTTACCGAACGAATACCGAGAACGCTGGGTAGATTTGGAGCTGGATCATTCGGTAATTGATACGGTGCTAGCTCATCAGGAAGCTGCCAAAACTCTGGACGCCATTTACTCTCTGACTGATAGCAACGAGCAATCAGTACTGGAGGATTTGGATGTTGATCGCCAGACTTACGACCGGCTAGCTAAACGGATTTTTAACTTATTTGCCTCTACACCAGACGAGCAATTAGACTATCAAAAAGTTGAGTCTGGACTAGTCGGTCCGCGCCGCTTGGTGCATTTGGCTCTGCTGGCTGAGAAAGGGACGATTAGTTCGAATAGTGCCAAGGAAATCTTTCTCGATTTATTCAATGAAAAGTACGCTGGCGTCATGCCAGAGGATATCGCCAAGGAAAAGAACTTGTTACAGTTGTCTGACGAATCTGCCATCGCTGCTATCGTCGATGAGGTACTCAGCGATCCGGTCTCGGCGGCTTCCATTGCCGACATTAAAGCTGGCAAGGATAAAGCTATCGGCTACCTAGTCGGTCAAGTCATGAAGCGTTCCAAAGGCCAAGCCAACCCGAGCCTGGCGCAGAAATTAATCCGCGAAAAATTATAAGGTTCGACACTTCAGAAATAGGAGAGAATAGGAGTTAGATTATGAAAAAACCAACCAAAGCTATCATTGCTGCCGCTGGTTTCGGTACGCGTTTCCTGCCGCAGACTAAAGCCATGCCTAAAGAAATGCTGCCGCTAATCGACAAGCCGATTATTCAATATGTCGTCGAGGAATTGGTCGAGGCTGGTATCAAGGATATCATTATCATCGGTAGCGCCAATAAGCGAGCGATCGAAGACCATTTTGATACGCCAAACGAAGAGCTGCTGGCTAACCTGCGCGCTGGTGGCGCCAAGAAGCAACCGCTCATCGACATCGTCCAGCGCCTGTCTGAGATGGCTAACTTCGTCTACATCCGCCAGAAAGGCCCGTACGGCAATGCGACGCCGCTGACTTGCGCTTCACATTTGATTATGCCAGGCGAGTCGGTGATTTACACGTTTGCTGACGACTTCATCGAGGCTAGCCCGAGTCGTTTTCGCCAAATGATTGAGGCGTCGCAGCAACTCGACGGGGCAATCTTGTCGTGTAAGAAAATTGTCGAAGACGCCGAATTCGATCGTTACGGCGTAGTTAACGGCCAGCAAGTCAAAGACGGCGTCATTAAAATGACTAATATCGTTGAAAAGCCTGGTAAAGCTAACGCACCGTCCGACTTGGCGAGCGTCAGCAGCTATTTGCTGCCGGGCGAGTTCTTCGGCTATCTCGAGCGGGCTCGCGACGACTTTGACGGCCGCGGCGAATTCACCGTCCAGCCGATTATGCAAGAAATGATCGACGATGGATTTGATTTTTACGGCGTAGAAATCATCAACGGTACATATTATGATACCGGCGATAAATTGGAATACATCAAAACAGTGATTGATTTTGGACTAAAGCATCAGAAGCTCGGTCCAGCGCTGCGGCAATTCTTGCAGTCGCGAATTGACGGCGAAAATCGCTAAAAGCACTAGCTTTTTTTGACAGAACGTGGTATAATGAAAGTATAACTGCAAAAAGCAGTATTAAAATAAACAAAAAGGAGCGCAAATATTGATGGAATGGGCTCAAATACTTGTCATCATTTTGGCAGCAGCTTTGGCGTTGTTCTTGCTGTTGGCAATTATCTTGACGATCAAGCTAATCCAGATTTCCCGCCAAATCAAACGGGTGGCTTGCGCCGCCGAACGCACTGCCCTCAAGGTAGAGTCGGTTGCCAACAGCGCGGCTGCTATGGTGGCGCCGGCAGCAATCGCCAAGATCATCAAATCGATGATGTACAAAACTAAAAAACATAAAAATAAGGAGGACTAATTATGTCAAAACGTAAATTTGTTTTGGGGGCGCTCTTTGGCGCAGTTGCCGGAGTAGTTGCTGGCGTCCTAACAGCGCCGAAGTCAGGCAAAGAAACCCGTGCCGATCTCAAGAAAAAGGCTAACGAACTAAAGAACGAAGCTGGCGAAAAAGCCGAAGAGGTCAAGGCCAAGGGCGAGAAAGTTTATAGCGATGTCCGCAACAAAGCCAATGCTGCCGTCGAAGAAGGCCGCAAAACTGTTGACGACTATAGCGACCGCGCCGTCCGTGCTGCAAATGCCGCCAAGGACGAATTTAGCCGCCCAAGTAAGCGCAAATAATCACGGCTAATCAAATACTAAGCGCCCTAGTTTGTTGAAAATTGGGGTGCTTTTATTGTGAAAACTGGCAAATTGTGGCAAACTAAATCTATGGCTAAAGAGCACAATAATATCTTCGCCCGCATGGCTCAACGTCTGCACGACGACAACGAAAAAGGCTCGCGCCAGGCGCTGCTCGAGGAGTTGTTCAACGACTTCAATCGCAATCGCTACGAAATTTACAAGATTAACTTTTTTCGCGGTATATTTTTCGGTTTCGGGTCGCTTTTAGGAGGTACTATGCTGATTGTGCTACTGGTTTGGGTGCTTAATCTCACCGGCCAACTTGTCCCGAGCGTGGCTGGCTTTATCGATCAAATACTTAATGTTATGCAGAACAGCCGGCGCTAGCGTTACGAAATAGCTTCTTTGCTCCTTAAAATTACTGCGCCAAGAGTGTAGGCAGATTGGCGCAGTGCGTCTTCAAAAACAACCTAGTCTGCGCTATAATAAGCATAAGATATGGGTAGTAATTCAACACAAGGCCAGCCGGCGCTGCAACCGAGCGATTTCGTGCACCTGCATAATCATACCTTTCATTCGGTGCTAGACGGCTTGACTAAAATCAATGATTTGGTTGATAAGGTCAAGGAGTTCGGTATGGAGGCGGCGGCAGTAACCGACCACGGCACGATGAGTGGTATCCTTGACTATTATAAAACTGCCAAAAAGGCTGGCATTAAGCCGATCCTTGGTATCGAGACATACGTAGCGGCGCGCTCGCGCTTTGACCGCGATCCGGCCAAGGATAAACAGCGCTTTCACTTGACGGTGCTGGCGATGAACAATACCGGTTTTCATAATCTGATGAAGCTATCGACGCAGGCCAATTTGGAGGGAATGTATTACAAACCGCGAATTGACCACGACTTGCTAGAGGAGCTGAATGAAGGGCTAATTGTGATGAGCGGCTGTGCTAGCGGTGAAATTGGCGTAGCTCTCAAAGAAGATGACTACGACCGCGCCCGCGATATCGCCAAATGGTACAAGTCGATTTTGGGCGACCGCTACTATCTGGAATTACAAGACCACGGCCATCCAAAATCAAACACGCACTGGGACGTCCAGGCAAAAATCAACGAGGGCTTGATTAAGTTATCCAAGGAGCTGGATATTGAGATGGTGGTGACTTGCGACGGCCACTACTTGACGCACGATCACCAGGACGCGCACGAAATTTTGCTATGTGTCGGTACTGGTTCGTACTTGAGCGATGAAAAGAGGATGAGCCTGAAAGACTTTGAGCTGCACTTGACCGACCCGCGCGATATCATTGATCATTGGGGAGAGGAATATCCCGAGGTGATTCGTAACACTAAAAAGGTGGCTGATCGCTGTAATGTTGAAATTGAGCTGGGCCGCATTCTTATCCCTAAATATCCGCTGCCTGAAGGTGAGAACGAGCACTCGTATCTGCTGAGATTGACTTATCAAGGTCTATTGCAGCGTTATAATGGCGCTTCAAAAGAGGAAGCTGAGAAGCTAGATCCTGAAGATATCATCCCGCAATTATCCGACGAAGTTCGCCAGCGCGCCGAGATGGAGCTGGGCGTGATGGGCAACATGGGCTATGAGGGTTATTTCTTGATTGTTCAGGACTTTATTAACTGGGGTAAATCTCAAGGGATTGTTTTTGGCCCGGGCCGTGGTAGCGCCGCCGGATCAATTATTGCCTACGCACTGAACATTACTGACCTTGATCCGCTGAAGTATGGCCTGCTGTTTGAGCGTTTTCTTAATCCAGATCGTATTTCCATGCCGGATATCGACGTTGATATCCAAGATACTCGCCGCGACGAAGTGATTGAATATTGCGCTAAAAAATACGGCGAAGACCACGTCAGCAATATCGCTACCTTTGGTAAGATGTTTGGCCGCATGGCGGTGCGCGATGTCGCCAGGGTGCTGGAAGTGCCGTACGCCGAGAGCGACCGCTTGGCTAAGTTGGTGCCGCCGCCAAACCAGGGCCGGCATATCCCGCTGTCGGTTAGCGTCAAAGAAGACGCCGATTTGCGTAAGGAGTATGAGAATAACCCTACCGCCAAAGAGGTGCTGGACTATGCCATCCAGCTCGAAGGTACGATTCGCAGCCACGGTGTTCATGCCTGCGGCGTGGTGATTGCGCCGGACACGCTGGTTAATTATATTCCGCTGGAAATGGCACAAAAGGGCGTGGTGGCCACGCAGTTCCCGATGGGCGAGGTTGAGGAATTGGGACTGCTGAAGATGGACTTTTTAGGCCTTTCAAACTTGACGATTATCAACAATGCCATGCGTATTATCAAAAAAGTTTACGGCGAGGAAATCGATCTGGCGCATTTGCCGCTTGATGACAAGCCGACATACGAGCTATTTCAGCGCGGCGACACCACCGGCGTGTTCCAGTTAGAATCGGCGGGCATGAAACGCTACCTGCGGGCGCTCAAGCCGACGCATTTCGAGGATATCATCGCTATGGTGGCTTTGTACCGCCCGGGGCCGATGCAATTTATCGATAGCTTTATCCGCCGCAAGCACGGCGAAGAGCCGATTACCTACTTGCACGAGGGTATGCGCAACTCGCTGGAAAACACTTACGGAATTCTGGTCTACCAAGAGCAATTCATGCAAATTTCCAAGGAATGGTGCGGCTTTACTGGCGGTCAAGCTGATACGCTGCGTAAAGCTGTCGGTAAGAAAAAAATCGACTTGATGAAAAAGGTTAAGCCAGAGTTCGTCGAGGGCGCGGTCAAAGTTGGCGGCGCCACGCGCGAAATGGCAGAAACTTTCTGGACGCAGCTGGAGGAATTTGCTAATTACTGCTTTAATAAGTCGCATGCCGCTTGTTACGGCTTGATTGCTTATTGGACGGCGTACCTGAAAGCGCATTATCCGGACGCTTTCATGGCGGCGCTAATGACCAGCGATCATGACGATATCGACCGCCTGGCGATTGAAATTACCGAGTGCAAGCATATGGGCTTGGAGGTTCTGGCGCCGGACGTTAATCAATCTTACGTTGAGTTCGGCGTGGTGCCGGCTGCCAAGCAAGTCCGTTTCGGCATGGCAGCGGTCAAAGGTGTCGGCGTCGGTGCAGTCGAAGAGATTATCCGCGCCCGCGAGGCCGATGGCCCGTTCAAGTCGGTCGAGGATTTTGCCAAACGTGTCAGTACCAGCAAAGTTAATCGCAAAGCTTGGGAATCGCTGGTCAAAGCCGGTGCTTTCGACGCGCTAGGCGACCGCAGCGATTTGCTATTTAATCTCGATACGATTCTAGCTTTTGCCAGCAAGCTGCAAAAGGAAGCGCTCAGCGGGCAAGTTGATATGTTCGCGGCGCTCGGCGGCGACAAATTGATGCCGTCGGTCGAACTGAAGGCTTCGCCAGTCAAATACACCAGCAAAGAACAGCTGATGTGGGAGCGCGAATTGCTGGGTCTTTACATTAGCGCGCATCCATTAGATAATTATGATGCCTTTTTCGAGGAGCAGACCATTCCGCTGCATGCCTGCACGCCGCAAATTGACGGGCAGAAAGTGTCGGTCGGCGGCTTGGTGTCGACGATTCGCACCATCGTCACCAAGGCTGGCACTAAAATGGCGTTTGTTGGTATCGAGGACAAAACTAGCGAGGCAGAATTAATCGTTTTCCCGAGGCTGTACGAGCAGCTTGGCGACAGCTTGCAACAAGATGCTATCGTCAAAGTAGCGGGCACAATCAACGCCCGCGACCGCGACGGCAACATGACTGATGAAGCCAAAGTCATCGCCGACGAAGTCAATATCGTCACCGACAAAGAGCTCAACGAATACCAAAGCCACGGCCGTAAAATGACGGCGCCGAAAGGCCGTGCGGCCGTCAAAAGCAAGCGCTATCCGCGCAAAAACGCTAACGGTGCGCCAGCTGTGACGGCTGCAGCCAGCGCCAAAGCGGCACCGGCAATCACCGCCAAGCCGCTAGAAAAGCTGGAAACCGTCTATGTCAAGGTCAAGAATCCGAGCGACCGCGACTTGCTGGTCTCGCTCAAGAAATTGTGCAGCCAAAATCCTGGCCAAAACGACATCATTATGATTCTGGGCGAAGATAAGTCCAATGCCATCCGCCTGCCGTTTCGGGTTGACGCTCAGCGCAACCTGCGCGCTGGCCTGGCCGAACTGCTGGGCGACGAATGCGTTAAAGTGAAATAGATTAGGGTAAGATAATTTTGGCCAAAGAAAATAGCCCGCCAGAAAGGCCTTGCGCCGAGGCTGGTGGCCTCTAGGCGGGCTATTTTCTAGCGGGCGTTAGCCCTTGCTGCTCTTGTCTAAGGCCCACTGCCAGCGCCGAATTTTATCAAGTACTCGAAGACACTTGATGAGAATACCGTAGAATAGTATGTAACACAGTCCTCCTTGGCGCTTCATCTTCGTGGCGTGCCTGAGGATGTATAGGTAGGCGCTTTCTCTGGCGGGTCTCTTGTACTTCATGATCTCTCCTCTTAGAGAAGCTTGCTCAAGTAAAAAGGGCAACCTTCCGCCCTTTTTTTCCTAAACTTGAGCGAAAAGTTAATATATATATCACATATAGACTGCGAAGTCAATACTTTTCGCAATTATTTCGTAAAATTTGCAAATTTTAGGCATTTTTGGCGGTTTTGCCGCTTGTCGCTAGCTCGTATAGCGCGATTCCGGCCGCTACCGACACGTTGAACGACTCTTTTTGCCCGAACATCGGAATCTCAATGATATCGTCAGCCAAAGCTAGCCATTCGGGCGCGATACCGTTGACTTCTTCGCCTAACAGCAGCGTAGCGCGGTCTGGCGCCGAATAATCGCGCAGATTGGTGCTATTGGCGGCTTGTTCCAGAGCGGCGATGCGGTAGCCCAGTTGCCGCAGTTCGTCTAGCGGCGGTGCTTCGCGATACTCAAACGGCACTAAACTCTCGGCGCCGAGCGCCGTTTTGTGGATTTGCTGGGTGATTTTTTCACGAATGTGCGGCAGGCGCTGGTCGTCTCGCGTGATTTCACCGTCGATTAGCGCGCAATTTGGCGCTTCGCGGTACAAACTTAAATCTGGATACGGCGTATAGCCGCTCAAAATCAACCGTTCGACACCGAAACCTTCACATGTCCGAAAAATCGACCCGACATTGAAAGTCGAGCGGATGTTGTGGGCGATGACGACGATTTTTGGCATAATTCTATTGTAGCATTGTTTTTAGCGCAAGCTTTTTGCTAAAATAAAGGTGATGGATGAAGAAGAAGTTCAGCGCCGCCGGCGCGAACAAGACGAAAAAGCTACCCGCCAGCGGGCGACTATTTTGGGTTTGCCGTATGTTGACATGCGCAATCTAGAGGACACGCTACCGCTGGTCCCTGGCATGATTCCGATCGAGAAAATGCACCAATACCGCATCGTGCCGCTAGCCAAAGGCGGCAACGAAGTGATGTATCAAATTGGCGTGACCTCGCAAACGCCGCAATCTATTTTGCAGAAGATCAAGCGCGAGTATCAAGACCGCGGCGACAAATTGCAGTTTTTGCTGATCAGTGCCAGCGGTTACCGGGCGATGATGTTGCGTTACGATCCGCCGCAGCGCACTGCTTACGATGATATCGAGATTGCTAAAGAGGGCGATAGCAATACCATTGCTCAAGTTAGCCAGACGTTGAATCTGGTATCGAGCGAGGAATTATTTGATTTCCTGATCAAGCAGGCGGACAGGCTCGGCGCTAGCGACATTCATATTGAAAACGAGCGCGATTCTATCCGCGTACGCATGCGCGTTGACGGCGCGCTGCACCCGGTGGCACAGCTAGAACGTTCGCGCTACCGGATTATTATGGGCGAGCTAGCTAGCCGTGCTGGCGTTAGTAGTGCAGCTATGGAGTCACAGTCCGGCCATATGCAGATGGAAATCACCACCGACCAAGGCACGCATCTATTGAACCTACGCGTCGAGACTGTGCCGACGCTATACGGGCAAGATGCGGTGCTGCGTTTGTTTAATTTTGATGAATCATTGTTGAACTTGGATTTACTGGGCATTCCGCCGCGCCAGCGCAAGGAAATCGACGAAGTTGTCAGCCACCCGCGTGGTCTGGTGCTGATGGTCGGGCCGACTGGCTCGGGTAAATCGACGACGCTTTATAGTATGCTCAACGCGTTGAATACCACTGATCGCAAGCTGATTACGCTCGAGGATCCGATCGAGTATGGCCTGAGCGGTATGTCGCAAATTCCGATCGACACGACGCACGGACAGAGCTTTGCCGATGGTTTGCGCAGCGTCTTGCGCCTCGACCCAGATGTAGTGATGGTTGGCGAGATTCGTGATGTCGATACGGCTCGCACGGCTATTCAGGCGTCAATCACTGGCCATTTGGTGTTGTCGAGTTTTCACGCCAATACTACCAGTACAGCCTTTAGCCGTATGATTGATATGATTGGAGTTAACCCGATCTTTTCAAGCGCTATCCGTTTACTGATTGCTCAGCGTTTGGTACGGCGTTTAGTCGATCACACCAAGGAAGCATATGAACCCGATGAAGCAACACGTAAATACGTCCAGCGCGTGCTCGAAAAGCTGCCGCCTGATGTCGAGAAGCCTGATTTGGATAATTTCAAGCTGTGGCGCCCCGTGCCCAGCGAAGATGCGCCGTTTGGCTATAAAGGCCGGGTGGTTATCATGGAACAGCTGGTTGTTACCGATGAAATCCAGAAGTTTATCCGCGGCGACGTCCAAGATGTTCACCCCGAGACGATCGAAGAAACCGCCCGAAACGAAGGCATGCTAACGCTCGAGCAAGTCGGCGTGCTGGCGGCTTTGCGCGGCGAGACCACGCTCGAGGAAATAGCACGGGTGATTTAACACAAATTGTGGTATAGTATTGAGTGCTGGCTCTAAGCGTGGAGTTCGAGAGTGCCCCGGCGTGGGGCGGAAGGGGTCGTGATGATACTCTATTCAAATAGTATGTTTACCGTTCCTCTTAGGAACGGTAACAGTTATTGTTATTATGAGTGGACGGTCTCGGATCGTCGAATTCATGAGATGGCTGGCGGCAGTGCCGAGGCTTGTACTGCCCTCAGTCTCACGAGTGCTGCTCGCGAGGCAGGGTTTTACGCTGAGACGTCTTGTCGAGTCTTGGAATACGGAAAGACGTCCTTTGTACTGGCCGTGTATGACAGGGAAGAAGGAAAGCTTCTTGCTCGCTTTCACTGTAGTGACGGCATCGAGACCTTGTGTTCCCTGTATATGGAAGAATTGCTACCAGAGCCATCAACCTGGCGGGCATACTTCGAGCGCATGATGGACTGGTATACTAGCCCATCAACCACGCTCTAGCCTTGTTAGCCATCAGCAAAGGCAAGCTCAAGCCAGCAGAGCTGCGCCCTTGCTCTGGGGCGGGGCGCGCGATTCAGTTCGCCGTCCCGCCCCAACTCAACTACTTAGTATTGATTTAGGATTTATTTTATGACGTTGGCTACCGCTGGTACGACGCGTTTGTCGAATGGCGACGGTATAACTTTGTCGGCGGTTGGGTTCTCGACCAGCGCCGCTAGAGCTTCGGCGGCGGCTAGCTTGTGCTGGTCGGTGATTTTCTGGACGCCATTATCTAGTGCGCCGCGGAAAATACCAGGGAAAGCCAAGGAATTATTAACTTGATTCGGGAAGTCGCTGCGGCCAGTCGCTACGACAGCTGCACCAGCGCTAATCGCGGCATCGGGCATGATTTCGGGTACTGGATTGGCTAGGGCGAAAATAATCGGCTGGCTGGCCATTGCGGCGACCATCTCTGGCGCCAGCGAATTAGCAGCCGATACGCCGATGAAGATATCGGCGCCAGTTAGTACCTCTGCTAGCGTACCGCTTTCTGAAGTGTTCAAATATTGCTGCAAGGCGATTTTTTCTGGCGACAGGTCAGTGCGGTCGCTGCTCAGCGCGCCGTGGCGATCGAGTGCAATCAGGTTTTTGATGCCGTATAGATTAAGTAACTTAATAATCGCTGTACCAGCCGCGCCTGGCCCCGCCAGGACGACTTTGCAGTCGCGCAAGTTCTTGTCGACAACCTTGGCGGCGTTGATCAGCCCGGCTAGCACTACTACTGCTGTACCGTGCTGGTCATCGTGAAACACTGGAATGTCTAGTTCGGCTTTCAAGCGCTCTTCAATCTCGAAACACTTTGGCGAAGCGATATCCTCTAAATTAATCGCCCCAAAGCTCGGCGCTATCGCCTTGACGGCAGCGATAATTTCTTCTGGCTGATGAACGTCCAGCACGATTGGCACAGCGTCGACATTAGCGAAATGCTTGAATAGCAGCGCCTTGCCTTCCATGACTGGCATGGCGGCTTTCGGCCCCAAATTACCCAAGCCTAAAATCGCTGAGCCGTCAGAAATCACGCCGACCAAATTGTTCGTCCAAGTGTATTTCGGCAAATCCGCTGGGTTCTCGGCGATGGCCTGGCTAACGGTGCCGACGCCCGGGCTGTAATAAGCGCTAAGCTTATCGCGGTCAATTTCGCCGTTATCGCGCAGCGCGGTGGTAATTTTACCTTTATATTTTTCGTGTAGTTCTAGTGCTAGTTTGTTGTAATCCATGAGTATATTATAGCGCGTTTTGGCATTTTGGGCGCGCATGTTGAACTAAATGGCAGTTTGTAGCATAATATATTTATGAGAAGAAATGGAGAGTTTTTAGGCACAATAAGAAACCGGTTGGCAGCATCTTTGGCGGTTGGAAGTTTAGCGTTAAGCTCGTTTGTCGGGTCGTGCTCGGCTGAGAGTCAGACGCCGGATTCTACGCCAGCCGGGAGTACTGCCTCCGAGAGCGCTACTGCCGGGACACTAACTTATGAGGAGTTAGCCAAAAAAATTGGCGAGGGTGATTCTGTTTGGATCGCGCCAGTTGCTTACATACAGAGTACAGACGGTGAAAACAGCGGCAAGATTGTTGTACGCCCAGCTGCTGAAGTCAACGGCGACCCGACATGTCAGCAGCCTGGCGAATCGCGGCAGGTGGGCGACGAACAGGTAAGATACTACGCCGTTGAAGATGGCAAATTGGTGGAAGTAGACCCTCCGTCATCCAAGGCGGCCAGACGGTCGGATAGCGTCGATGAAAATACGGTTATCTGCGTGAAATTTGACGGGGCAGTCGACGGATTCCAGCCAGGAGCGGAGCTTCCGACGACTATGGTTATTGACGGCGAGCCCTACCGTGTCGTATACGTAGAGAGTTCAACAAAAAACTCGTCGACCCCGCGTCAAGCTCTTGACCCAACCGATGAATAGCTATTTTGCTTGCATTTTAGTATAGTTTGTGGTATAATAAAAAGACATACCAATTTTAATTTCGAGGTGAAAGTATAACGAAATGGATATATTAAAATCTGGCAGGTCAGCTATGAGGCATGCAGGCGAGCGCCAAAGTACGCTTGATAGAATTAAAGGATACTTGCCTGAAGATGGTAAAACTAAAAAAACACTCGTTACTGTTGGTGCACTTGCTTTGGCGACAGGCGTTTTCATCGCAAAGTCTGGCTGCGAGCACGGTGCGGTAGATGATAGCAGTGATGCGGATACTGGCATCCAGCAGCCGTTAGATACCAATGAACAGCCTAACGATTTGCTGCGGCAGCCGGTAACAGTAGACGATTCTGATGGCAACAAAACACCAGAAGAAGTAATAGTGGTCGATAGAGGATCTCAGGTGACGACTTGCGAGATAATTCAGGGACAAGGAGCGATTGATGGTAAGGTTAAGTGCCCTCACCCTGACCGAATAATTAAGCCGAGTTTTCAGGATGTCCAGGGCGCTCAACAGGTGATCGGCTCTAATCCTGACACTCAATTTTTTGTCAACGTTGATATTGACTAACCAACTACAGCGTAAGGCTTTTCTGCTTCCAACGCCAAATAGTGCTGCGATGTACGCCGCACTATTTTCTTTGGTGAGATTTTTTGTTTTATGCTTTGGTTTATCATACGAGCGGCGAGGAGTTGCGTGCTACGAGCTATGTCAGCTATTGCTCGCCGGCTGATTTTGTGCTAGAATAATTCGCATTGTACGAGAGTTAATATTCGGGCCTTGTTCGGTGTGGAGCCGCAGAGGTACAACTGCGTGGCCAGCCAGAGCGGGTTTGAAAGATAGGAAAAATTATGAGTTTTGCATTAATCCAAAAAGTCAATGACGAGCAAAAGAAGGCGCAAGTTGTCGATGTTCGCAGCGGCGACACCGTACGCGTCTATCAGAAAATTAAAGAGGGCAACAAAGAGCGCATTCAGATGTTCGAGGGCGTGGTCATCCGCACCGACAACAAAGGCCAGCACACTAGCCGCATTACCGTCCGCAAGGTAGCGTCGGGTGTCGGCGTCGAGAAATCATTCTTGCTGCACAGTCCGCTGGTCGAAAAAGTCGAGATTGTGCGCCGGGCCAAGGTTCGCCGCAACTTCCTCAGCTTCTTGCGCAAACGCAGCGGCAAGTCGGCCCGCCTGACTGCTGTTAAGTTCGACCGCGAGGCGGTGAACGCCGTCCGCGATAAACATGCCGAAGAGGAAGCTGCCCGCCTGAAAGAAGAAAAAGCCAAAGAAGCCGCCGAGAAAAAGGCCGCCGAAGACGCTAAACAAGCCGAATTGGACGCCAAGGCTGCCGAAGTAGCCGCTCGCCACGCCGAAAATTAATGGCAGTCTGTATCTAGCACTAACGATAAATCCCGCCGATCAGCGGGATTTTGTTTTGCTAGCGGAATAATCGTGAAAAGGAAAGTGCCTGCCGAGGCGGCTCAAGCAGAACGATATGTTCCGCGAGCCGCCCCAGCGGGCGTCGGAGAGGAAACGGCCCACCGAGTAAGCCATGGCAAGGCAGGATTTCTGCCTGCGGGCCGCTTCCTCGGGGCTCATAAGCGATGTCGCGGGCTCGGCGACGGGCCTGCGGCCGCTGAGATGAGCCCGTACGTGATCGTGGCAAAAATTGCCAATGCCACGATCATGCTCCATCCAAAGGATAGTGCTGGAACTATCCCAAGAACGCTATGCAGCGCTCCCATGGTAATCATAATAAGCCACGCTACCAGGCTCAACGTCATGATCGGAACCCCGACCATAATGAGTAAAATGAACAATTTACCCCTCATACTAAACACCTCCTCTCTCTTTAGTCGATAGTGCTTAGCTTACTAATATTATAACACAAACCCCGCTGCCTGTGCCTGCGATTGAGCCTATTGCTGCCATTTGTTATCATGAACTTATGATTCTGGGCATTGACGAGGTTGGACGCGGGCCGTGGGCGGGGCCGCTGGTGGTTGGCGCGGTGATTTTGGGCGGCGCCGAGATTGACGGCTTGGATGATAGCAAAAAGCTGACCAAAAAACGCCGCGAAGCGCTGGACGTGGAAATTCGCGAAAAGGCAGCTGCTCACGCCCTGGGCTGGGTGAGCGCCCGGGAACTAGACGATATTGGCATGAGTGAGGCGCTGCGGCTGGCGACGCGACGGGCGGTCGAGCAGATTCAAGCGCAGTGCCGCCAGCAAAATCTAGCTTTTAGCGAAATCATCATCGATGGCAAGGTGAATTTTCTGCGCGGCACGGCGCTAGAGAAGTTCGCTATGACCATGCCTAAAGCCGACGGTTTGATCCCGAGCGTGTCAGCGGCGTCGATCGTCGCCAAGGTGGCGCGCGACCAGTTCATGGCCGAGCAGGCGGCGGTTTATCCGGGGTACGGTTTCGCGTCGAGCGCTGGCTATGGCGTGGCCAAGCATCGGGCGGCGATTGAGCGCATGGGTGTGACGCCTCTGCACCGGCTGAGTTTCGCGCCGCTGGCGAAGTATACTGTGACGCCGCGAGCAGTGCCTCAGAAAAAATCAGGTGTTCAATCTATAGAGCTGCCTGTCGGGTATCCCCAGAAAAGAATCAGGGGCCCACGTAAAGTTGCCCTGATTTTTTCTGGGGATACCGTTCCAGGCAGTTCTGTAAATCCTGATGGTGATACCACTCAAAGCAAACCAATGACAACCCGTCAAATTGGTGATAAAGGCGAGCAGGCAGCGGCGGATTGGCTGACAGCGGACGGTCATGAGATTGTGGCGCGGAATTGGCGGACGCGGTACTGCGAAATCGACATTGTCAGCGTGAAAGACGAGGTGTTGTATTTCACCGAGGTGAAGTATCGTAAGAACGATGATTTCGGCGATGGACTGGCGGCGATTACCACCAAAAAGCAGCGGCAGATGCGTTTCGCGGCAGAGTTGTTTTTGGCGGGCAAGCCAGAATACAGCGGCATGGCGGCCAAGCTGCTAGCCGCCAGTGTGAGCGGCGACCCGCCAGCTGTCCAAGCGGTAGTAGAAGTAAATTAAACCAAAGAAAATAGCCCGCCGAACGAGCTCAAGCTGAACGATAATTCAGCGAGCTATTTTCAGCGGGCGGTTAGCCCTTCTTAGACTCCTTTCTGTAGTCTTCAATCTGGACGGTCTTGAGCATCATTTTCTTATCGGTTGTCTTGAGCTCTCGCTCCAGGATGCCCTTACGCGTCCCACTAGGGAGGTACGCGATAGCCTCCTCAGCGACCCTACGGTAGTCGAACGCACACTCCTGCGTGAACGACAGGAGTTGCGATACCATAACGGTATCGCTCTTGAGTCCGACGAGCGTCACGTGGAGACGCTCGTCGGACCTCTTCGCCTTCTTGGCGTCCTCGGCTGCGCGAGCGCGGCCGAGGGTGTAGCCGCTGACCCCGGTCATGACGACCAGGGCGATGACGGCGATGATGACGATGGTGACCGCGGTGATGTTCATGGTTCCTCCTTAGGACCCACGCTATCGCTCAGACAAAAAGGGCAACCTTCCGCCCTCTTTTAGATAATCTGAGCGAAAAGCTATTATGAATATAGCACATTATCGTACAAATGTCAAGCGTTTTAACGAAAAATGTGTCATAATAATTTTGCGACCTCTGTAAAAGCCGCAAAATTACTTATCTTAAAAAACCGAAATTACTTTGCTAGAGCCGCTATGACTGCCGCTTTGTCGCGGTCGATTAGGTCTAGCTTGCCCTCTAAATCTAGTATTCCCATGTCGATGGCGCGGACGAGCGACTGGTCGCGGCGCAGCGGCGTGAAAAATTCGCGGTATTCGGCTAGCTGCTGGCGCGTCATCAGCAGCATGGCGGCGTAGCGCGGGAAATAATCGTGGCTTTTGTCGCTGGCGAAAGTTTGCTCGATCCAACTCCACTGGTCGCGCATCCAGCGCCAGGCGGCTTCGCGGCCGTAGCGATTACGCAGCAGGTCGACGAACCAGCGAACGGTGTCTTGGCTGCGGATGATATCGGTGTCGGTCAGCAGCTCAATCAGGCGTGCTAGCTGCTCGGCGTCGCGCGTCGCGGTAATTCCCGCGGCGATGTCGCTGCGCAGGTCGGCTGATTGCGTGGCTTGGTAGGCTTCGAGTAGCTGGCTGACTATATCTGCCGGCTGATCGCTATAGCGGACGGCGGCACCGATGATTGATGGGCGCAGGTCGGCGCTGAGCTCGGCCAGAGGTGTGTTTTGGTAGAGCTGGCGCGCGGTACTGATTGCCGCTGTGTCTTCGCTATATAGCATGCAATCGATGATGGCGGCGCGTAGTTTGCTGTCAGATTCTGGCTCGCCGGGGTGTTTGTTCCAACCTAGGCGTTCGAACTGTCGACGAGCTAGCTTGCCCGATAGGCGGCGCAGCAGCTTCTCGGCGGCTTCGTCTTGGTCAACGAATTTCTTGAGATCGCTGATGGCTAGCGCAATGATTTCCCAGACGGTCTGATCGCTTTCGTTTTGGAAAGCAGCTAGCGCTTCGACTAGCGTACTGCTAGCAATTAGATCGCCGCGGGCTAGCAGGATTTGCTCATTGAGGTACTGGGCTCGTTGTGCTGGCGTTAATATGCCATCGGTGATGGCCTGCAATATGCGAGCTCGCAGAGTATCGTCATAGCAAGTGATAAAGTGCGAGGCATTTTGATGATTGAGCAGCAATAGTCCGTCTGGCACTGGCGAAAGGCGCTGCTCGCGCTCTTTTAGGATTTCGGGCAGGCGCTGGTCGTTGGCGTCGAGCGGAATCGGCCACAAACGATCAGACGACTGGTGCGGCCCAGTGAAGAATTGTTCTTGGCGGAGAGTCAACTCGCCATTGTTGAGCGATGCGTAGACTACCGGGTAACCTGGTTGTGAAATCCAGGTATTCATTAGCGCCCCGACATCTTTGCCGCTAGCTTGGCTTAGGCATTCCCAGAGGTCATCGCCAGTGGTGTTGCTATACTTGAAGCGGGTGAAATACTGCTTGAGGCCAGCGCGGAACGCTTCATCGCCAATCCATAGTTGCATCATTCGCAGCAGCCGGCCGCCTTTGGCGTAGACAATCGCTCCATCAAACAGCGCGCTGATTTCGGCTGGGCTCGATACGTCGGTTTGAACTGGCTGTACGCCGTCGATGCTATCGCGGCGCAGGGCAGCAACGCCCTCGTTGTTGGCAAACTCGTCCCATTGTCGCCAATCCGGATGCAGCGCGTCAGTTGCTAGGTATTCCATCAGCGTAGCGAAACTCTCGTTCAGCCACAAGTTATTCCACCACTTCATAGTTACTAGATTACCGAACCACTGGTGGCTTAATTCGTGGGCGATAACCGTTGCAATATATTGGCGGGTCGAAACGCTAGCAGTTGCCAGATCGGCCAGCAGGGCGGTTTCGCGGTAGGTCACCAAGCCCCAATTCTCCATAGCGCCGCTAGAAAAATCAGGCAGTGCTACATGGTCAGATTTCGGCAGCGGGTAAGGCACGCCGAAATAATCGTCGAAAAAGTCAATTGTTTGCGCTGCGTGCTGGAGCGCCCAGTTCAAGCTGTCGGCTGACTGTGCTGGCGTGGCATAGACGTTGACCTCGACGCCGCTCTTGGTGGCAGTAGTCGCGCGCTGTAAATCGCCAGCGACAAAGGCCGCCAGGTAGGTGCTCATGCGCGGTGTTTGCTCAAAGGCGGTTAGCGTTCCCTCGCTGCTTTCCTGCTGCGAAACGATTGGCATATTGCTGAGTACTACTGGTTCATTTGATAATATTGAAATCGCAAATGTAGCTTTGGCCTCTGGTTCGTCGACGCATGGGAAGGCTTCGCGGGCATGGTGGCTTTCGAATTGGGTGGCGTATAGCTCGCATCTCTGGCCTTGATGCTCATAATGACAAGGATAAATACCATGCATGGCGTCGGTTAATGTTAACGAGAATTTGATAGTAATTTGCGCTGGACCGTCGTCGGTATTGTCAAATGTCAAAATGTCGTTGTCGGTTGATGTCTTGACTACTTGGCCGTTGACAGTAGCCTCTTCAATTTGCAAATCTTTGGCGTGCAAGCGAATTGGCTCGGCTGCTAGATGTTGGCCGCGGATAGTTGCCGTGCCGCGGATTAAGCGATTGCTCTTCGCTTGACGCAAATCCCATTGGATATCGTAGTGTTCTGGTTGAAATTGAGAAAATAATCTGTCCATACGTCCATTATAGCAGGGTGGTATAATATGCTTATGCAGCGGCGGCGTAGAATGGTACTGGTGGCGGTGGTTTTGGTAAGTACTCTCGGGTGGATTGTTGTTAAGGAATGGCCGAATTTGCCGCTGATGCTGCCAGATTCGCAGCCTCAGCAGTCGGGGTTGAACTCTGGCTCTGGCGAAGTAGCACGCGAGGCTCTAGCGGCATTGCCAACCAAGGGCCGCGCTCCCAAGACCGGTTACAAGCGCTCGCAGTTCGGTGATGGCTGGGCTAAGGCGGGCGGCTGCGATACGCGCAATGTTATCTTGCGGCGCGACTTGGCAAACGCTGTCCTGGGCGATGACAACTGCAAAGTACAGGCTGGCGCTCTTAGCGACCCGTACACTGGGCAGCGGATCGCTTTCAAACGCGGTGCTAATTCTAGCGGCGCTGTGCAGATTGACCACGTAGTGGCGCTGAGCAATGCTTGGCAGACTGGCGCTCAGCAGCTATCTAGCGAACAGCGAATCAGTCTGGCTAACGACCCGCTTGAGCTGTTAGCTGTCGACGGACCAGCTAACCAGCAGAAAGGCGATGGCGATGCGGCGACTTGGCTGCCCTCTAACAAACCTTTTCGCTGCCAGTATATTGCCCGTCAAATTGCCGTCAAGAAAAAATACTCGCTGTGGGTGACGCCGCCGGAGCGCACGGCTATGGAACGGATTTTGGCGAGTTGTCCGGAACAGCGCTTGCCGGCGTGATATAATCTAAAATATGACAAAGAAACAACATTATTCTCTGTATGATATATTTGCGGTACTTTTTGTAACGACACTATTGGTTAGTAATATTGTCAGCGTCAAAATTGTATCTGTTGGCTGGCTGACTTTTGATGCTGGCACGGTTTTGTTTCCGCTAGCGTATATCGTGGGTGATATAATTACTGAGGTTTATGGTTATCGTCGGATGCGCCGGCTGATTTATAATGGCGTGGCAGCCTTGACACTGATGACGTTGACTTTTTGGGTGGTGCAATTATTGCCGGCAGATAGTAGCTGGACGGGGCAAGCGGCGTTTGAATCGACGTTGGGTGTGGTCTGGCGGTTGGCTATCGGTTCAGTAGTGGCGCTGTTTGTCGGTGAAATAATGAATGCTTACGTAATGGGCCGGATGAAGGTTGCTAGCCGCGGCCGTGGTTTGTGGTGGCGAATGATCGGCAGCTCGGCGGCAGGCAGCGCGCTAGATACGGTGATTTTCTCGACGATTGCTTTTGCTGGGACTATGCCGACGACCAGCTTTTGGCAGCTTATCGTCACGGTGTTTTTGATCAAGATGACAGTAGAGATTATGGTCTCGCCGCTGACGATGCATTTGATTGCCCGCGTGAAAAAGCGTGAAAAGATGGATACGTTCGAGCAACCAGCGAAATACCTGGTGAATTAGTTGCTTGGCTCGTCTTGGTGTTAGATTTTGACGCGGCTTTATTTTATAGTGTTACGCCGATTGGTAAATTATCACCGTAGTAGCGAGCCAGGAACGACTGCTTGAAATCAAAAAATGTACCGTCTAGCAGCGAGGCACGGATTTGGTCGACGGTGCGCACTACGAAGCGCTCATTATGAATGCTGGCGAGCGTAGCGCCGAGAATCTCGTCGGCGCGAAACAGATGATTGATGTAAGCGCGCGTATGATGCTGGCAAGTATAACAGTCGCACTCAGCGTCGATCGGTGCGAAGTCCTCGCGAAAGCGAGCATTGCTGATGTTGATGCGGCCGTTAAATGTATACAGAGCGCCGTTGCGGGCTTGTCGGGTCGGCGCGACACAATCGAAAGTATCGATACCATATTCGACGCCGAGAAACAAATCGGCCGGCTGCGAGCCTAGACCTAATAGGTGGCGCGGCTTATCCTCGGGCAAAGTCTCGCAGACCCAGCGGACTACGTCGGCGATTTCGCCAGGTTGAAAAACGCCGCCGATACCGTAGCCGTCGAAGTTGCGCTGGCCCAGGAAATTAGCCGACTGGCGGCGCAGTGTTTCGTCGCGGGCGCCCTGGACGACGCCGTAGAGCGCTTGCAGATTTTCGCCGCGCGCTAGATGTTCGGCGTTTAGCTCATCGTGGCGAACTAAGCAGCGCTCCGCCCAAGTATGCGTTCGCTGCATTGCCTTTACAATCGTGCCGCGGGCCGCTAGCGGTGCAGTCAGCTCATCAAAAGCCATATGAATGTCAGCGCCGATGGCGTGCTGTAGTTCCATTGACGATTCTGGCGTCATCATTATATATTTACCATCCAGATGCGATCGAAATTGCGCGCCTTGGTCGGTAACTTTGGCTAGCTGATTAGCAGACTTGACCGCCTGCGCGGCGCTGCCTTTCTGGGTGTGAGCGACGGCGTCGATACCTTTTTTGTAAGCAATTCCCAAGCTGAAAATCTGAAAACCGCCGCTATCAGTGAAGGTAGGCCCATCGTAATCCATAAATTTGCCTAGGCCGCCAGCTTTATGAATGATTTCGGCGCCTGGCCGCTGCATCAAATGATAAGTATTGGCCAAAATTGATTGCCCGCCGCAGGCTTTGACTTGTTCGACAGTCAGCGCCTTGACGGTTGCTTTAGTACCGCCAACGATGAAAGCTGGCGTCTGAATCGCGCCGTGCGGCGTTTGAATCGTACCAGCACGCGCTAAGGTGCCAGGGAGGTGATGGGTAATTTTAAAAGTGATAGCTTTTTGCATCTTTTCTAGTATAGCATGAGCGTACTCGTCCTACTGGGTGATAATTAGCATGCTATCGCCATAACTAAAAAATTTATATTTCTCGCGAACGGCGTGCTGGTAAGCAGGCTTTAGCTTATCCCAGCCAGCAAAGCTGCCGTCAACATAAGTACCGTACTTTCAGGCATATGGAAGTTAGTTAATAGCGCATCGATCGTTTTAAAATTATAGCCGGGATAGATAAAAATATCAGCTTCGCCCGAGATAGCATGTGGCGGCTGGCTCAAAATTTGTTGGTGAGCGTATTCTAGGGTACGTGTGATTGTCGTACCGAGAGCGATAACGCGGTGGCCAGCTTGTTTGGCGGACTGGATAGCCGCGACAGTGGTGGTTGGGATCGAGAAATATTCTTGATGCATTTTGTGCTGTGTGACATCATCGACGCGAATAGGCAAAAACGTACCCAGGCCGACATGTAATGTAGCGTACACGATGTTGACGCCTTTATCGCGCAATTGTCGCAGTGTGCTTTCGGTCATATTGAGGCTAGCTGTTGGTGCTGCCACTGAGCCTGCCTCGCGAGCGAAAACAGTTTGGTAGCGCTCGATATCTGCTGTGGTAGCGTCGCGTCCCAGATAGGGTGGTAAAGGTACGGTGCCGTGCTCAGCGGCAATATCCAACAAGTTTCGCTCGCTACGAATTAGTGCGATACCATTGCCGATAATCTTCTCGACCATTAAAGTGTCATCGCCAATTGTCAGAATATCGCCAGCGATTAACTTTCGCCGATAAATAACCTTGTGGCGGAACCAGTCGTCGTGTGCGCCGTGCTGTTCGACTAGAACAAGTTCGCGCTCGCCGCCGCTCGGTTTACGGGTGATCAAGCGCGCCTTGATGACTTTGGTATCGTTGACAACCAGTACATCGCCCGCTTGCAAATAGTCGACCACATCAGGATAATAGCGATCGGTAATTGTGCCCGTTTGACGATCAAGTACTAGCAAACGCGAAGTGCCGCGTACTGCTGGCGGCGTCGCTGCAATTAGCTCGTCAGGAATATCATAATGAAAATCAGAAAGCTGCATTACCTTAGTATAGCACTGATGTGTTATCGCTAATCCCAGGCTTGACGATGCCGGCCCTCGCGTGTTATATTAAATACGTACTCATCCGGCCGGCAGGTCGGTTGTTTTCGTATTGGAACTAAAAGAAAGGAATTATATGGAAGATTTGAATATCAAGCAGTTGACGCTAGCTGTGCGGGCGATTGCTGACGAAAAGGCGCTGCCTGAGGAAACTGTACTAAACGTAATCGAGCAGGCGATCGCTGCTGCCTGGCGCCGCGATAACGGCGAGCGCGAGCAAAATGTGCGCGCTGAACTTAATATCAATGACGGCACCGCCAAGGTGTTTGTCCAGCGCGAAGTCGTCGAGGATGTCGTCAATCCGGCCACCGAAATCAGCTTGGCGGATGCTCGGGCAGAGAAGCCGGAGGCTCAGCTAGGGGATACTGTCGAGGAAGCCCATGAAGTTAAGTCCTTTGGCCGAGTGGCCGCTCAGACTGCCAAGCAGGTCGTCATGCAGCGCTTGCGCGAAGCCGAGCGCGAAGTCGTTCTGGCAGAGTTCGAAGACAAAATCGGTACGGTCGTTACCGGTATGGTGCAGCGTGTCGAGCCGCGCGTGGTGCGTGTCGAGTTAGGCAAGGCCACTGGTATTATCCCGCAGAGTGAGCAGATTCAAGGCGAGTTTTACAAAATTGGCTCGCGGATCAAAGTACTAATCAAAGACATCGAACGCGAAGGCCGCGGCCCGCAGCTGATCCTCAGCCGCGGCAGCGAGGACTTTATCGAATATCTCTTCCGTCAAGAAGTGCCCGAGATGGAAACTGGCGCCGTCGAGATCAAAGGTATCGCTCGCGAAGCTGGCCGCCGTACTAAACTAGCGGTTGCTAGCACGGTGCCAGGCGTTGACCCGGTCGGAACGTTCGTCGGCGGCCATGGCGCGCGCGTCAATGCGGTGATGAGCGAAATCGGCGAGCAAGAGAAAATCGATATCGTTACTTATGATGATAATATAGATACGTATATCCGCAATGCTCTTAGTCCAGCTGAGATTGTTAAAGTTGAGATTGATAAGGACAAAAAAACCGCCAATGTTTATGTTACTGAAGACCAGCAATCAATCGCTATCGGTCGCGGCGGGCAAAATGTGCGTTTGGCGAGCCGCCTGACTGGCTACGAATTGAACATCGAGACCACAGCGCCGAAATCAGCCGAGAAAAAACCGCGCAAGAACGTCGAGGAAGATTTGTTTAGCGCTATCGAAAATCAAGATTAGACCCCTCGGAGAATTTAGTGAATTAGCACTCTGCCTTGACGAGTGCTAATTTGTTATGTATAATTGGCTGTAATGGGCAATACGCTCAGAACGGAGAACTGATGATGCCAGAAGACTTTGCAGATTTTATTTCGCGATTGACCGATAACGCGCGCGCTAGCGTCCAACATGCTGACGCGATTGCTCGCGGTAACGGTAGTAATTACATTGGAACAGAGCACTTGCTGCTCGGTGTTTTGGCGCAAGGGTCGAGCTCGGCGGCGCAAGTATTGACTGACGCTGGCGTAACCCTGCAACAAGCTGAAATGATCCTAGATATCAAACCGTCGCGAGTGGTTACTAGTACCGGCATGGTGGGCCTTAGCGAGACGGCCTTGTTGACATTGCGCATGGCATGGGAAGCAGCGCGCGATTACGGCCATGATTATCTCGGTACAGAGCATATATTGTACAGCGTCCTGCGACAAGGTAACGCCCGAGCGACAGCGCTGCTGCGCGAGATGGGCATCAACGTCGATATGATAATCAGCGAGCTCGAGAAGTCGTTTGAAGAGAATCGCGGCGAACATGGCGATATTGCTACCGAGCCGCGGCGCCGCGGCAATACGCGCGGCGGGGCGCTTAGCGCCTTTGGCGTGGATTTGACGGCGCGGGCAGCCAATGGCGAGCTTGACCCGATGATTGGCCGCGACAAAGAGCTGGAGCGAATGATCACTATCCTTAGCCGCCGCACCAAGAACAATCCAGTCTTGATTGGCGAGCCAGGCGTTGGCAAAACCGCCATCGTCGAGGGGCTGGCGCAGCGTATCGTCCGCGAGGACGTACCAGGCCATCTATTAGATCGCCGCGTGGTTATGCTAGATATGGCGGCGATGATTGCTGGTACTAAATATCGCGGCGAATTTGAAGATCGGTTGAAAAAGGTAGTTGCTGAAGTCAAAAAACAGGGAAATATTATTCTTTTCATTGATGAGCTACATTTGTTAGTTGGCGCTGGCGCCTCGGAAGGTTCGATGGATGCGGCCAATATCCTCAAGCCGGCGTTGGCGCGTGGCGAGCTGCACATGATTGGTGCGACGACTCTCGATGAATATCGCAAACATATCGAGAAAGATACAGCGCTAGAACGGCGTTTCCAGACAATCGTTGTCAAAGAGCCAACTATGGCGCAGACAATCGCTATTTTGAAAGGTCTTAAAAATTATTACGAAAAGCATCATGGCGTCAAAATCACCGACGAAGTGATTGAGTCAGCAGTATATATGAGCGACCGCTACGTCAGCGACCGTTTCATGCCCGATAAAGCAATTGACGTGCTCGACGAGGCGGCTGCTCGAGTTCGTGTCAAGCGGGGCCACCGCCCGAGCCGCGAGCGCGAATATCTCAAAGAACTCAAGCACCTCAATGAGCGCATGGAGGACGCTGTCTTGCACGAAGATTATCAGCGAGCCGCTATGTACAAACAGCGCATTAGCCAGATTAGTAAAAAACTCGAGACAGAAGTTGCTGCCCAAAAAGGCCGCCGCGCTATCCAACTGACCGATGACGATGTGGCGCATGCTATCGCTGTGATGACCAATATTCCAGTCGAAAAAGTCCAGACTAGCGAAGCGAAGTTGCTGCGCCAGCTCGAAAAGCATCTCGGCAAGTACGTCATTGGCCAGCGCGAGGCTATCGGTAAAGTAGCGCGGGCAATCCGCCGCAGCCGCAGCGGCGTAGCTAGCAGCCGGCGGCCGATTGGCAGTTTCGTCTTCATGGGACCGACTGGTGTCGGCAAAACGCAATTAGCTAAAGTGCTGGCACGAGAAGTTTTCGGCAGCGAAGAAGCGCTTATCAAAATCGACATGAGCGAATTCGGCGAGAAGCATAATACGTCGCGCCTGCTCGGGGCGCCAGCTGGTTATGTCGGTTACGAGGACGGCGGTAAATTGACTGACAAAGTTCGCCGCCAGCCGTACAGCGTGGTGCTTTTTGACGAAATTGAAAAGGCGCATCCAGACGTATTCAACCTGCTGCTGCAGCTACTGGAAGATGGGACGATGACTGATGCTAAGGGGCGCGAAGTTAGCTTTCGTAATACGATTATCATCTTGACTAGCAATCTCGGCGCCGACAAGATGACCAAAGAGTCGGAACTTGGCTTTCACTCTAGCCGCGACAAAAACAGCGAAATTGACGATTTGCACCGCCGCAATGCTAAATTTGCTCGCGATGCTCTCGATAAGTTTATACGCCCCGAGTTGATTAATCGCTTTGACGGGATTATCACTTTCCGAGCGTTGACTCGCGCCGAGGTCGGCAAGATCTTCGACCTGCTGATCGGCGAGCTGCGCCAGCGTTTGGTGCGCAAAGGCTTGGCCCTTACGATTAAACCCAGTGCCAAAAAATTCCTTATCGACAAGGGTTACAGTATTAAATACGGCGCCCGTCCGCTGCGCCGCGTCATTGAGGACGAGGTTGAGCATGCTATTGCCGAGCAAGTACTTGACGGCGCCTATGCTAAAGGTGATATCCTAGAAGTAGGAATCAAGAAAGGAGCGATAGCGATTGAACGGCGCAGCGAAACCGACAGCCGGACGTAATATTGTCTCGAAAATAATCGCTTTAATGGCAGCGATAAGTGTTGCTGCTGGCGGTTTTTTCTACGGGCAGACAGCCTTTGATACTTATCGAGCATCAACTTTCGCGCCGCCTGCAGCTGTTGCTGCGGTTGAAGATTCAATTAAGTTGACGCCGACAGCACAGCGCACCTTCCGAGCAACTCAGCCAGCTATTGAAGCTAGCGACCAGTTCAATGCTCATTGCAAAAGTACCGAACGCACCGCAGCAATTTTGGGTTGCTATTATGGCGATCGGATTTATCTTTTTGACGTCGAAAATGCCGAGCTAGCTGGCGCCAAAGAAGTAACAGCGGCGCACGAATTGTTACACGCCCAGTATGCGCGGCTGAATATCTTCGAGCGGCCTAGGGTTGACGCTATGATTAAAAAAGCTTATCAAAAGGTCAAAAATGAACCGGAAATTGCCAAAGCCATGGAATACTACCGCGAGGCCGAGCCAGGCGCCGAGCTAGATGAGCTACATTCGATTATCGGTACCACGATTGGCGAGCTCGACTCTGACCTTGAACAATATTATGCGCGTTATTTCACTGATCGAGCGTCAATTGTCGCCAAAAACCAAGCTTACACGGCAGTATTTACCCGAGTTAATACCCGGGCTGAAGCGCTGCAATCCAAACTGCAGTCAGCCGCTAAGCAAATCAAACAAGATGTCGAAGCTTATCAGTCTGACTTATCGCAAATTAACGCTGATATTAATAGTTTTAATGAACGGGCCAGGAGCGGTGAGTTTAGTTCGCAAGCTGATTTCACAGTGGCGCGGTCGGCGCTGCAGCAGCGAATTAGTGCTATTAATGCTCGGCAGGGTTCGCTCAATTCGCGGATTAAAGCTTACAATGACGATGTGGCAACTCTCAAAAGCTTAGCCGTTAAAGCCGATCAGCTCAATCAAAGCATCAACGGCGTAGCCGCGCCGGCCGGAGTAAATAGTGGCCAAAGCGCGCAGTAATTTCGTCTGCCAAAATTGCGGCGCCAGCTATCCGAAATGGACGGGCAAGTGCGAGAATTGCGGCGAGTGGAACACGCTCGTCGAACAGATAGTCGAGACCAAGGGCGCTTCGGCGGTAGCGCGCAGCCATTCGCGCGGTAAAATCCTAAAGCCGCAGTCGATGCGTTCAATCGCTGCCGAGGATTCAGTGAAACGCCTGCCGACCGGTATTGCCGACCTCGACACAGTGCTAGGCGGCGGTATTCTGCCAGCAGGTGTAATGCTGTTAGCAGGGCAGCCGGGAATCGGCAAATCGACGCTGCTGATGCAGGTAGCAGCGCATGTTGCTGAGCAATCATCGGTCCTATATGTTAGCGGTGAGGAAAGCGCTTCCCAGGTTAAGCTCCGCGCTACGCGCCTAGGTGCGACCTCTGGCGATGACCTGCAGTTTGTCGCTAGCACTAGCGCTGACGACATTGCTGCAACAATTCGCAGCGGCCGATATAAATTGGTAATTATCGACAGCATCCAAACGCTTAGCCTAGAGGAAATCGCCAGCGCGCCAGGTACCGTTAGCCAGATTACCAACTCGAGTAATGTCATTATCCGGGCAGCAAAAGCTTCGGGTGCAGCGGTAATTTTAGTAGGCCACGTCACCAAGGAGGGCTCGATCGCTGGGCCGAAAGTTCTCGAACACCTAGTCGATGTGGTCTTGCAATTCGAAGGTGACCGTTACGGCGGCTTCAAAGTGGTGCGCGCCGCCAAAAATCGCTACGGCTCGACTAGCGAAGCGGCGATTTTCGAGATGAACGATAAGGGCTTGCGTGTCGTCGAAAACCCGTCTGCTGCGCTGCTAGCCGAGCGCCAAAACGCCGATGGTTCGGTGGTACTGGCGACGCTTGAAGGCAACCGCCCGATTCTCGTTGAGATTCAGGCCCTTGTCAACTCGACTAATTTCGGGTATCCTAAGAGGACAGCCAGCGGTTTCGATCTCAACCGCCTCAATCTGCTCATCGCGGTGCTAGAGAAGCGCACCAAATTGAATTTATCCGATAAAGATATTTATGTGAATGTAGTTGGCGGCTTGAAGCTTGCCGACCGGGCAGCAGACTTGGCGGTGGCGATGGCGATTGCTAGCGCGGCGGCCGGGCGTAAACTCGACGATGGCCTGGTGGTATTCGGCGAAGTGGGCTTAGGCGGCGAGATTCGCTCGGCACAAGGCGCCGATAAGCGCCTGAACGAAGCCAAAAAACTCGGTTTCACTCAAGCGATTGCGCCAGCAACCTCTGGCAAAAAGAATTCATTTGTAAAAGGCGTCAAAGATTTACGCCAAGCTTTGATCGGCTATCTCAAGTAGCTAGTAGCTAATCAAGGCGAAAAGAAAGGAAAATATGCAAACCAAAGACTTAATATTATTGGTGGTAACGCTACTTATTTTGGGCGAGGTGTCGTACTTATTAGCGCGCCTGCCCAAAAACTCCATCAAATCAAAAGATCGGGCTATCTTGGTAGATACCTCGGTGCTGATGGACGGGCGAATTGTACCAGTAGCGCAAACTGGCTTTATCGGCGGTACGCTGGTGATTCCACGCTCGGTTATCGGCGAACTGCAGTTTCTAGCTGACCACGCCGATGCTGATAAACGTGCTCGTGCTCGCTATGGGCTTGATGTAGTCACCGAGCTACAAGCTATGGAGCGCGTCAACGTTGAATTACTGCAGGACGGTAGCCATGCTCGCGAAGGTGTTGACGATCGCCTACTCAAACTAGCCAAGCAGCATGGCGCAGTGATCATGACGCTAGATTACAATCTAAACAAGGTCGCTGCGGTCGAAGGTACCGAAGTGCTAAACCTTAACGAATTAGCGCAGAGTATCCGGATGGAGCATCTACCTGGCGAGAAAATCACATTAGAGCTTATTCAGAAGGGGCAGGACGCGCATCAGGGCGTGGGCTACCTACCAGACGGCACAATGGTTGTCGTCGAGCAGGCGAGCGCTCAGATAGGTCAGACGCTAAATGTCGAAATTATCCGTAATTTGCAGACCGCAGCTGGCCGGATGATCTTTGCTAAGAAAATAGAGACTACTAACAAACCCCTCAAATCGACTGCCAAAGCCGCGGGCAAAACTCAAAAAACAGCGAAAATCGCAGCCGCAGCAGCATCGAAAACGCTCGCAAAAAGCACTGCTAACGCTAAGCAGCGTTCTGCCGGCCGCGCTCGCAGCCAATCGTCAGCTGGCAGTGCTAGCAATCGTGATTCGGCTAAAAAGGCAGGCGAGACCAAAACTCAAGTTAAACCAGCCAGCAAAAAAGCTAATTCGCCGAAAACAAAACCGCAGTCGAAGCCAGCTGCCCCAGCGACCCGTCGCCAGAGTGCTCGCCGCCGCCCAGACCACGAGAGCGACTTGATCGACCTAGTCAATAGCCAAAGCCAATAAAATTGCCAGCGCGATATATAGATAGCACGCTGCTAGGGGCGTGCTATTTTGCTGGGTATGGGCGGCAAACTTATCGTAATGCGAAGCGAATTTTAATCGTCGTCGCTACTACTGCTACTGTTTGGATTGTAGCTGGCGCTACTAGTCGCCGTGTAGTAGCCAGTGTCGGTAATTTTGGCGGTTAGCGTGCCGCTACTGGCTGCTGACAGGTTGCCTTTATGAATATTCCAGATGCCGCTGCTGTCGACTTGCTTACTGGCGACAACGGTACTGCCAGATAATAATTCGATGTTTTGCAGTTTGTAACGGCCGCTGGTATAGACGATGGATACGCCGCCGCTAGTCACCGTTAACGTAACATTCGGCTTCGGATCGTCGCACTTGTGTGCATCGTCGTCTTTCTCGGCGTCGTAGCTAGAGTCGTTAGGCGTGACTATCTCTTTTCTGGTGATTGGATCAGCCATTTTCATGACATCGATTTCAATCTTGGCAGCTTCGGGAGTACAGGACGTAGCTTTCTTTTTCGAGACGCGGTCGAAAGTCATCTTGGCATTAGTAGCAGCGCTGGCCTTGTTGTAATATGACGGATAAATCTCGCCCTTGATTGTCTGGATGCCGCTCGGCGCAGTATACCAGTCGCTTAACTTCAGCTTGCCTTGGTCGGCATACATCTTGGAGATATCGGCCATCGTACGATCGAAGAACATAGCTGGAATCAGCGAGTTGCCATTGCGCAGCGGCGAGGTGTCAGAATTGCCTAGCCACACCGCCATCGATAGGTTCGGCGTGTAGCCGGCAGCCCAGATATCTTTAGCGCTAACCTTGCCATTAATCTCGCTGTTGCTGGTACCAGTCTTGACAGCTGCCTTAACGCCGGCGCGGCCGAGGTTGACTAGGTAGTCGCGGCCCGCCAATCCAGCACGCGCCTTGCCGTCGCCAAGGATGTCGCTAACGATGTAAGCTGCTTGCTGGTCAATGACTTGCTTGCTAGATTCTTTGTACTGTTTGAGCGTTTGGCCGTTGCTGTTGGCAACCTTCAGGATAGTCGTCTGCGGTTTGTAAGTACCCATTCGCCCTAGTGTTGCGAAAGCGTTAACGTGGTCAACCAAGCGCGTGCCGCAGCCGCCGATAGCACTCGATAGGCCAGCTTGCGCGTCGGCGCCTTGCGTGCAGTACTGCAAATCGCCGGCGGAGCGTATCAGCGACCAGGTGCTGCCGCTGTTGTTCTTCTCGTTGATGGCCATAGCTTTAATCGCCGGGATATTGCGCGAGCGAGCTAGAGCTTGGCGCAAGGTAATGTTGCCTTGGAATTTGTTGTCGGCGTTGTTCGGACTATAATTGCCCGGGAAAGTTGTCTTGGAGTCGGCTAGGATCGAGCCGCTGCCGTAATTGGCGTTATTGCCGCCTTGGTTGCTAAATAAGCGGGCGTAAACGAGCGGCTTGATCGACGAACCTGGTTGGATGAAAGCGGTGGCTGCATTATCTTGTCCAAAGCCAGCATAATTAAAGTCGCGGCTGCCGACTAGGGCGATAAGCTGGCCAGTCTTAGTGTCTTCGATGGCTGCTGCGCCGTTTGAGAAGCCAGCAAATTGCGAACAGTTGCGATAACCGCAGTTGCCATCGGTAATCTCGCCGTTAAATAATTTGGCTATATTGGTTTCTAGGGTTGTTTGCGCGTCGAGGTCGAGTGTTGTCTTGACCGATAAACCGCCTTCGCCGACGATAGTCTTGCCAAGCTCCTCCTCTAGCTGTTTCTTGACCATTTGGACGAAGTGCGGCGCCTTGACGTTGGCGTATTGGTCGGCCAGCGGTTTGATGGTATCCATGATGTCGACTTTCTTGGCTGCCGCTGCCTCTTGTTTGGATATGTAATTCATCGAGACCATGTCGTCCAGTACTTTGTGCTGGCGTTCAACAAGCGCTTTGCGGCCATAGGTATTGTACGGGTTGTAAAGCGACGGATTGTTCGGGATAGCGGCTAGCAGCGAGCATTCTGGCAAAGTTAAATCTTTGGATGATTTGCCGAAATAGGTTTGCGCGGCCGATTCGACGCCGTTGCGCCGGCCGCCGTACGGCGATTCGTTGAGGTACAAGCCGAGGATTTGGTCTTTGCTGTACATTCGTTCGACCTCGATAGCTAGAATCATCTCTTTGATTTTGCGCGGAATACCCGACAAGCCCCGCTGCATAGCTTCGTCCTTAGTAAAGAACACTTTCTTGACTAGCTGCTGTGTTAGCGTCGAGCCGCCCTGCACGGCGTTGCCCTGCGAGTTGCTGATAAAGGCGCGAACAATACCGTTAGCGCTGATGCCGCTGTGCTTATAAAAATCTTTGTCCTCGATAGCTATAGTAGCCTTACCCATGCATGGCGCGATGGTTTTGGCGTCGACTACTAGCGTATAGTCGCCAGTGCCTTTATCTTCCCAGAGCAATTTGTCGTTGCGGTCGTAATATTTGGTGACTGTTGTTTTGACGCGCTGTGCCAATGTGTCAGGGTTGATTTTGTCGAGATCTTTGCGGAAATAGGCGAATAGCGAAGCTATGCCGATGACGATTAGCAGCAAAGTTATGCCGACAACCTTCAGCGCCATAATTGCGCCGTCGCGGCTAAACCAGTATTTGGCTAGGCGTTTCGGATGCAAGCGGTATAGTAAGCGCTTGACTGGATGTTTCGGCAAAGTTGCCAGATATTCGGCTTTTTTGCGCGCTCGCGCGTCTTTCTTGACTCGGCGTTTATTGGCTAAATTAGCATAAGCGCTGACGCCGCCAGCTACTTTTCGTTTCTTGTTTCCCACTTTCACTCTTCCCATAAGCAATATTTCCACCATTATAGCACTGTTCGCATCACGACGGCTAGTGCTTTTGCTGATAATCTGCAAATATGTTACTATCTCACTATTAAATAAAGAAAGGTTTCAGATGACGCTAGCAGAAGAACTAACGTGGCGCGGACTCATCAATCAGACGACGTTCGCTGATGTCAAAGATATAAACGAGCCGCGAACGTTCTATTTTGGCGTTGATCCGAGTGCGCCGAGCATGACTATCGGCAACTTGGCAGCGATGATGTTGTGCCGGCATTTTATCGACCACGGCCACAAACCGCTGCTACTAGTCGGCGGCGCCACCGGTATGATTGGCGACCCTGATGGCAAAAAGCAAGAGCGCGACCTGCGCAATGCCGAAACAGTGGCACGCAATGTTGAGGGTCTGGCGGCGCAATTCCGCCAAGTTTTCCGCGGTCAGGATTTTGAGATTGTTGATAATGCCGACTGGTTCTCGCAGATTAATTACATTGATTTCTTGTACAAAATCGGCAAGCATATCAGTATGACGCAGCTGCTCGACCGCGAATTCGTGCAGCAGCGTATCGGCGAGGGCGGCGCTGGCATCAGCTACGGCGAATTTAGCTACGGGCTGATTCAAGGGTATGACTTTTTACACTTGTACCGTGAAAAAGGCGCCACTTTGCAGCTAGCCGGCGCCGACCAGTGGGGCAATAGCATCATTGGCGTGTCGCTGATTCGCAAGCTCGAGAGCAGCGAAGCGCACGTTTTGACCGCGCCGCTAGTTATCAACAAGCAAACTGGCGTCAAGTTCGGCAAGTCTGAGGGCGGCGCTATCTGGCTCGACCCCGAGATGACTAGTCCGTACAAGTTCTATCAATTCTGGCTCAACTGCGACGATGAAACTAGCGAAGATCTGATCAAAATCTACACGCTGCTCGACCGCGAAACCGTCGAAGCGCTGATCGACAATCATCGGGCCAATCCAGGCGAGCGCGCCTTGCAAAAAACCTTAGCGCGCGAAGTTACTGATTTGGTGCACGGCCGCCAGCGCCGCGAAAGCGTCGAGCGGGTAACGGCTGCGCTGTTTGGCGGCGGCGATATTGCGGCGCTTAACAGCGACGATTTGAACGCTTTGGCAAACGAAATCCCGACGGTTGATCTCGAGACGACGGTCGTGGCGGCGCTGGTCGCTGCTGGCTTATGTGCTAGCAACGGCGAAGCGCGCCGGCTGATTCACAATAACGCGATTAGCGTCAACGGCGCGAAGATTGCCGGCGACATGCCGCTGACCGAGACTAGCTTAATCAAAAAGGGCAAGAATGACTTCTTGCTGGTGAAATAATTGGAATAGGAGGAAATCATGAAGAAAATTATCGGTTTTGATCTGGACGACACGCTGGCGGTTAGCAAATCGGCGATTTCGCCGCGCATGGCGGATTTACTCGCTAAATTGCTGGAAAATTATCAAGTTTGCGTCATTTCCGGCGGCAAATTTGAGCAATTCCAAAAGCAGGTCATCGACCAGATGAACGTTTCGCCGGAATTGCTGGCGCGCTTCCACATGATGCCGACATGCGGCACGCGTTATTATACATTTAACGTCGATGCGAACGAGTGGCAAACGCACTATAAAGAGGATTTCACCGACGAACAAAAGCAGAAAATCACTCAGGTTCTGGAAGAATCGGCGCGCAAATTTGATTTGTGGGAAGCAAATCCCGACGGCGAAATTATCGAGGATCGTTTGAGCCAAGTGACTTATTCAGCACTTGGCCAGCAAGCTTCGCCCGAGAAAAAATACGCTTGGGCGGAAGCCAACAAAGTTGTCCGCAAACAAATGCGCGACGACGTTGCCGCCAAATTGCCAGAGTTCGAAGTACGCCTGGGCGGCACCACCAGCGTCGATATCACCAAAATCGGCGTCGATAAAGCCTA
>ERZ773100.87-NODE-87-length-57840-cov-13.997698_pt1 | contig 57840 bp, 79 predicted proteins | sample MGYA00511119_ERZ773100 | MGnify/ENA primary metagenome ERZ773100 (study PRJEB29015, sample SAMEA2738000) | human oral metagenome | biome: human oral; feature: human-associated habitat; material: dental | place: China | collected 2111 ...
TTGAATTGCCATGTTAGCAATATACGGAAGCTCATACTTGATTTGGGTCATGAGTTGATTATATTTTGTATGACTTACTTTCTGTCCACTTGGGTTTACCACGATAGCCCGTCGAGTAATACCAGAGTCTACATTTCGAACTTTATAACGTTGGTTCGAGGCTGTGATTAGCAATCCAATAAATCGAACGTCATAAGGTTCTTTAAATTTCTTGTTGACAGATATGGTTTCATGACTCGTAAGTTTCAATAACGGAGTGTCGTTATAAATATGACTGATGTCAGTATCCTCGTCAATCAACAATGGAACTTCTTGAATTTGTCCTGTTGCAAATTGGTCAGCACTTGTGAGCAATTTCAAATCAATAGTTCCACAATATTCCTGAAACAGCATTCGGAATATTTTTAAGACAGTACCTTTACCGCTACCTTTCGAACCATATAAATACATGAACTTTTCAATCTTGTACATATTGTTCGTAAATAACGCACCCATAAACCACAATATCTTATCGAGTTCTTTTGGAAGATATAAGGTACCAATCAATTCTTTAAATGCAACTGCGTCGCCTTCTTGAGGCGAGTAAGTCAATTGCGTTGTGGCGTAATCTCGTCTCTGCATCTTATGGTCTGCGAACAAAACTTTCTGGTTGAAAGAAATGTCGCTTGTCTCACAAGCTTTACAGAAATCCGCAAATAAACGAAACTTCCCGGCAGATGCTTTTCGAATTTCTTTAACATCAATTCTCAATCCAGGTCGTCCATCTTCTAACTCTCTAGCCTTACGCCAAAGTAAAGAGTCAATATCATAAAATAGGTTTTTCTGTTTAGTGTCCCAGAAACTTCCATTCCAATATGCGTAAAACTTGGAACCTTTAACAACCAAGTCTTTAGCATCGCCAAATATAAAGTCAGGAGAAACCTCATAATCAACGGTACGATTGTTGGAAGTGAACTTTTTCACAGACACATCTAAAAAATCCACTAATTTTTACCTCCTCGTGCCTCACACATGTTTTTGCCCGCATTTCCCTATTGTTATTATATACAGTACACTTTTTAACTCATTCCTATATACAATAGAAAATGTGAGATTTTCCTGTGTATTTTCGGTTTTTTTATGTTTTCCCCATGTTTTTTCGTGCAGTTACCTCAAATATTTTAGTAAAAAATCGTGCTGCCCGTAAAATTTTCATGTGCTGCACAAAAAAAAACGTGCAGCTAAACACCCAAATTTGACCAATTTTAGGCCAAAATCCATCAGTTTTCCTCAAATATTTAGGTAATATTACCGCATTTTCATACCAATATTCACCCAAAAACTATAGAAAATACCACTATTTAGACCTCTTAATCCACGAAATTTCGACCCGATTTACCAGTTTATTGTCCGTTTGATACCTGTCAGCAACCCTAACAAGGTACTCAAAACCGCTAATTTTAGCTCGAATAACCTCACCATAAAGCGTGGTAAGGACCGGATTTCGGCTCAACATAAGCTTCCATCCAGTCACTAAACCTTGCTTATCATGGATATAAACCGCGTCAAATGCGTCGAGGACTATAGGATTTGTGTTCTTTTTACCCATAGTCCCACCAGCTTATTTCCGTGTATTTTCAGTGTCAGTAGTGATCTTACCATCAGGCTCAACCTTAAATGATGGCTGTGTATCGAGGCGTCCATCAGGAAGTAGTTTGTACCAACCATCGTTGTAGCGGATAAATTGATCAGACTCCATATCACCATTCTTTTCATTGAGGTAATACCAGTCGTCATAGTATTTGACCCAACCGGTTTGCATAGCTCCATCACGGTTGAAGTAATACCATTTATCACCAATTTTCTTCCAAGAAGTGGCCATATAGCCATCCTTGTCGAACCAATACCAATACCCATCAGTGTGTTTCAACCAGCGTTCAGAATACATATACCCATCTTCATCGAAGTAGAACCATGAGCGATTATCTTCGATATACTCAAATCGAGCAGCCGGGTAAGTTCCATTACCACGCGCCCACCAGAATCCTTTAGAGTCTTTTTGCCAGCCTTTCTTAACAGGTTCAGGATTAGCGTCTGGATTTGTCAAACGATAGACGTAGTAATACGGCTTACCGGCATAAGCCCACCTTTCATCGTGGTCATTAACTGAGATACCGTCGTATGGCCAGTTACAGTGGATGATGTTGTCACCATCGATGAAGATACCTGTGTGTCCGCCAGCACCTGAGGAATATCCTTTTCGTCCCCAGATAAATACGTCACCGCGCTGAGCAGTAAATGGTGTGTTTTCAGAAATAAGTGTGAATCCATTTGCGATCAACCAAGCATGTTCATACTCGGTATTTACAGCCCAACCAGCAGAGGCTGCACCTGCGCTGCGTAATGCGTAGTAAATAGATGATGAGCAGTCGTAAGAGTCATCGCCATCACGTTCGGTCATGCTATAGGACACTTTTCCTTTTCGAGCATACATCCAATCGATTGCTGTGTCAATGTTAATTGTCATTTTGTTTCTCCTTTTAGTTTTTTATAATATCTCCTGAATGTTTGTAATCAGGAATATAGTGAGGTGGAATTTTCTCAAAGCGTTCAATAACCTCATACATTGAGTTACTTTCAATCCTTTCTTCCACCAGACCCATTTGTTCTCGGATATTTTTCCAAGTGTCTGAGTCCACCACATGAATATGTTTAGTAAAACCATTTCTAGTAACCTTTGTATAACTAGGTTCTCCTACCCTTATTTCTCCGCGATATCCGTAGTCAAGTTTAAGAGCTTTTGCCATTTCTTAAGATGTTCCTTTTCCTTTTTAAATTGAGCATAAGCCATACCTTTAACCATAAATTGAATATTTAATTCAACTGTATGGATTATAGATGCGCACATGTTGTTATCAATTCCGGTATGGTCTACACAATGCTTGAATTCTTCTAATTTATCCGTTTCATAGATATATTGAGAAAGAAATTCAATTTGATTCTTAACCAAGGTCAGATAATGAGCATAATGATCAAAATCTTTAGATTTCTTCATAAGTTCGTAGTACTTCTCAATTTCATTGAGATATCCTCGTATAGACCTCTCACCGCTATAAAATTTACCCATGATCAAAATCCTTCATTTTCAATACATTATTTGCAACATCAATAAAATGTTCCAATCCTTCCTTACTCAAATTAGGAATGAGACAGTCCAAAGCTACCATGAGATCATACCCATTTACTGCTTCGGATGTTTTGGATTTGTAATCCAATATAGCCAGAGGCTTAATATCGTCTTTAGCAACACCACTAGTTAGAAGAACCTTAATATGCTCGTTTTGTTTAACGAATAACTCCTCCAGTTCCTCATAGATGCTTTTAGGCTCTTCATTTGTAGGTATGGATACCTCAGGAATATGACCCGGTTCCAAATCAAAGCAGTCCATCCCAGTCATTCTAGATAATACAGCTCTGGATTTACCAGAACCTCTTGGGAGCTTAAATCCTTGAACCACTGTTGGTGGATTCAGAAGTTTAGCAAATGCAAGTTTAAGTCCGGGATCGTTACGAATTTCATCAATTTCTTTTTCCTTAAGACGATTATCACAAATTACCTTATACGGTAATAATGGTTTCAACATAGATGGAGGATATAATTCATTAATATGTACCATATCAATACTCCTTGTTCAATGGAAGCAGCCAAATAATAGCCTTTAGAATCTTATCTCCAACGCCTTCTTTTTCTTCTACAGGATCTTTTAGATCTTCCATAACGTCATCTGGAATAGAGACCTTATTCGCAAGTAGAAAATCCACCAGCCTCTTTTGTTCTTACCAATATTTTTCGATAGCTTCTGGAACTTCGGTAGGAGTCGCTGGGGTATCGTCTTTACGATTAAATAGTTGGAATAGTAGCACATCAGGATTCAATTTTACATGAATATCAATCAGCTTACGCATTAGCTCTTCAGAAATAGTTCCATTATTAACCATAGAACGTAGACGGTTTTCAATATGATCCAATTCTGCACGATCTTCGTTGTCTTCTTTGAACTCTTCCATTTTACAGTATATTTTAAAGACACCATTCAACATAGTAATAACGTCTTTTACTGCATCTTCGTTGTCTTTTTTTAACTCTTCGATCTGATTAAACAATCTGTTAATAGTTGATTCTGGGTTGAATTTTATATGAGTGTTAATCAAATCCAACATTAACTCTTCAGAAATAGATCCTTCAGTTACCATAGTACCTAGACGATGCATGATTTCCTTAAGTTCGACACACTCATCTTCAGTCATTCTATTCCATTCAATTTTATAATTGAATTCCAAGACCTTCTCTAGCATTGCTACAATTTCATGCTCTCGATGAAGGAACTTAAATTGACTCATAGGAAGCTTCTCGCTGAAAGTCACAACTGGTTTATTATCGGCATAAATGGTATTTTCACCATCTTCTTCGCGAACTCCCTTTAACCAGCACGCAGTCATAGCAGCATAGTTAGATAGGTCCTCAAGGGTGTCTAGGAGGCTCTCAGAGCCCACCTGCTGCGTTTTAGACTCATCTGTTAGGGACACTAAACGATTCATCTTATCGCTCATACGGACGATGCCAGCGACGATTCCGAATTGGTCCAAAGACTCCTCAAATGAGTTACCATAGTCGTGATTTTTACGACAGAACGTGTCATATTGACCGTCGTATTGAGTTTTCATTGTTTGTTGGTTTACTTCAGCCATTTTTATACCTTCTTTTCTCTTTAAAATCTGTATCATCGAGATAAACATATACAAATTCAATGTTTATCGTTGGGATATAGGTCATAACCTCTCGAGTGCTTCCATCTTCGTAATTCTTATACCATTTAATAACCAGAAATTGGTCTTCGAAATAATGTTCGATTACGTCAAAGAATAGACCTGGAGTGTATAGAATGTCATCATGATAATCAATATCGATAACTTTTAGTTTCTGTTCTATAAGTTTCATTGATTGTCCTCGTTTACATCATATAATTGTTCTTTCATTTCACTTCTCCTCAATATTAATAATATCATCTTTATGAATTCTATATATGATAGACTCATATCCAAATTTAGATGTTATCTCCAACATCTGACTCACGTCCCAAAATCCCACAGTTTTGACATTGTGGAATTCTGTAGTCTTCTCTTCGTCGGTATCATCAAGATAGGTGACTGAGATTTTTGTCGGTTCGCCAAATCTAACAAAACGTTGGCTTATGAGGCGCTTCAATAACGCCCCATGGCCTTGTTTGAATGGAACCGCAAATCCTCTTGTAGGTCCAACAGAATGACTTTTTATATTGTACGATTCCATGATTTACTACCTCATTTTCTTGTAGTCAATCACGCGCCAACGCTTAGCTTCAGATTTAGGATAGTTAATTTTCGTACCACTAGTGTATGTTACAATCAACTCACCTTCACCTTCTACAACATCAACGACTTCGTTGTCTATATGGAACCTGTATGGACCGTCTTGAAATTCACGTTCAATAACGTAGGAAATATTTGGATTACCCCAGTACGGTTGGTAAACATGATCATAACGTCCTAGGTAATTGTTTAGATCTCTAGCATTGACAAATGCCCGAATATCAACAATATAGCGACGAGCTATTGTCGTAGTCATTTCGACGACCATACAATCCTTAGTCAAAACGCGGTGCTCGATATGAAGAAAATCATCTGTTAAATGATAGTCTTTGACATCTAGAAAGATTTCGCCACCCCTAGGATTTTCGGCCTTATACGATTTCGTGAGTGTTAAATATAGTGCTCCCATAATTAATCCTACCAATATCGTTCACCAGCTATCATCTTCTTAATTTGCTCATCGGTGAATTGGTAGTAAGATTTCAGGTCTTCAATATATTGAGTGAAATACCCCATATTTTCCAATTCTATGCCTTCGTGTTTAACTTTGTCAAGAACAGACCAATCAAATAAGGCTGGTACGGTAGGACCTTTTAGGGTCTTAATTAGGATAAGAGGAAACTCAACACGGTCTTCCTTAATTTCAATAGATGTGGTTGCGAAGATATCCCAACCAGTGAAATGATCAGCAGGAATTACATCAAGACCAGCAGCTTTACGTAGATCAGCAACAGAAACATATCCACCATTAGCCAATAGTCTAACAATACCATCTACCCAAGTGTTCATTTGACCTTCTGCCGTAGCCCCATACCCATCAACACCAATAGCAGCCATCATTTTTGCTTGATCCTCGAAATGCTTCAATTTCAAAACAGGAATGCGTGTGATGTCAAATTTCAATTCTTTCATTTTACTTTTACCTCATTAATTCTATTTTTGTAATCCTCAATATATTTTGGGATATGTCGTTGCTCGTAATTCCAATAGTTTTCTTCTTTCATTCCGGATAGAGTGAAGTAGTCAACTAAAAATAACTCATCTGCAGTTGGTTTGTGTGCTGTAAATGGAATTTCCCCAAACATGCATCTAAGAAAATCGTTACCTTCGACATATATTGTTGTATGTAAATCCTCACATACAAAATGAGTATCGTCTAGTTTAAATCTAAAGACTTTGAATAGGCCTTTAGATATAGATTCCCCCATATATACGTCATAGCATAGATCTGGATCCATCATTGCATCACAGAATTTGTGTATTTCAATCGCGTCTGAGAATATAAGGACTCGTAAGTCATTAGGACGCTCGGATATGATTGCGAACGGATAGTATCCCCCATTCTTTAACGAATAACTCTTAAAGCAATTGTAATTGACTGATACAAAGATATTCAAATAAGGGTGAGGGACTTTCTGATTATGATTCAGCATCACCCCATTAAGAATATCCGCCCATCTAACTAACACGTTTGTAAACTGAGTCTCTTTTCTGAAATTCTCATGATGAATTCGAACTGCGGATTTTTTCAGACCTTGTTCATAGCGTAAGAAGAAGTTAAACAATTTTTTGATCATGCGGACAACACCAATCCTCTCCATACTTATAAATGTATAAGCCATCGTTGACAATTCCGTTGATGTAATTTTGACGTCCAAAGGTCCACATTTCGAACATTCTACTTTCTTTATCCATGGACAACATTTTGTATGTTTCGCAATTCATATTGATTAATTTAATCAAAGTATTGCGGTCACCATTAATCGCACATTTTTGAATTCGATTAACAAGGGCATTACGAAATACAGGATCTTTTGGTAAGACACAAATATATGGAATGGATTCCTTCGTCATACGAACAATGATAAACACTTGTCCAGCAGAGTCATCACCAACTTTACGGATTCTTGCCGTAGGATTTAAAAGGATATCAATTCGTGTACCTGAAACCTTGTAACAAGAATTTTTAAAACAATCGTATTGAATTACCTCCCATTGGTCGCTACTCAAATATGATTCTTCATAATAGATTGACTTATCGAAATAAGTAGCTTCTTTATACCATGGTCCATCTATTTCTTCTTTCCAATCGGTCAGTAAAATACGATGAGACTCCAAATACTCCTCTGCCTCATTACGAATAACTGGGTGTAGTATCATGTTTCGTAATAGAAATAACAATACTACACACTTAATCGTAATATCCCACTCTTTAATTCTCTCAATCATTAAATTACTCCTCTGTTAACTCATCTGAAATTCTAAATACAGGCTGCAAACGATCATCTAGAATAAGCGAAATAGCATGGTTGTGCTCGTGCCACAATGTGTCAGCATCGACATATTCGTCTTTAGGCAAATGGAATAAACCATAAGTATTATCCACATTTTCTTTACCAAGTCGGTGGCCTTCAACGAATGATACAATGGTGTCATGGATAATAGCATCATGATCGGATTCTAAATCGAGTCCGAAAGTATCAACAATCCAATCTGCGAATTGTTCTGTAGTGCCATACCCAGTAGAACTTGACAAGCGGCTAGAGAAGTAAATAACCATTTCCCCAATAGATGCCCAGTCAGAATATATTGTTCCGAAATCAAAGTGTTCGGTGCGGTCACGTACAATATCTTCACGAATATTCCAGTCACCAATGTTTTCACGAGTAGGAATATATTCCCATGAGAATAAGATAGCAAGTTTGTCACGAGCTTCTGGATCCATGATACTGAATCGTTCCATGACAAGTGCACGGTAGTAGTCATATCCTTCTTGTGTGTTAGGGTCATAAATTTGACGGTCGTGTTCCATTTCTTGTCGTTTCAATGCTCTGATTTGAGCTGTCATTTCACGAGTGACGTTTACAATATCGCTTGCAGTGTATGTATCATCACGGTGATTTAATAGCTTACTTCCTTCCTGATATTTTTGAATATATTCACGAACATTTCCATGAATATCGCTTACACTAACAAATTCCTCTTCGAGAGGATTATAGTCCGCGCCATTTTTACGCTCGAATGGTGTGAGTTCACGACGAATATATTTGCCATCTTCGGTTTTATACCAGTCATGGCCGTCGTTTGGTAGGCCGTCCAATTCGCGTAGGTGTTCGGCGAATTCTTCTTGGCGTGCTGCATCTTCATCAAGTTTCTTTTGTGTGTCAGCAGCTTCCTTAGCAGCAACTAGTTCTTCATAAGATAACCCTTCTTCTTCGAGTTTGTCTTCTTCTTTCCACCATTTATAGAGACGGTAGGCGCCGTATCCAGCGCCCGCAGTCCCTACCAATGCTAAAATAACTTTGATAGGTGTGTTCATGTTAGTTCAATTCCTTTCTAGTTTTCTTAGGTACGAAATCTTTGATGCTAGTTGTAGCATATAGGTTGCGAGGTGTCTTCCAGCGTACATAGTATTGCAAGTCGTATTCTTGTTTTTCTTCATCGAATACTTCATGCGCGTCCCATTCAATATAGAATGAGTCTGTATCGGTCCATCCGAATGGAAGAGCTGCACGAGGAACGTCAAATCCAAGTTCTTCTAGGACCTCACCAAATGTCAACACACCTTTCTTCATCATTCGATCCGTCAGATATTTGTCTGCTTCCTTAATATAACTTTCGTTATAATCTGGATTGTCTGAAGCATAGTTTGATGAATATTTGAACCATTGTCCATAGAAATCACCTTCGTTAGGCACGATTGACTCAACTTCAACTTCTTTACCATCTAGTTCGACAGTGTTGGTTTCCATAGGGGCATCAATTTTCTTGAATGTAGCTTCGTCAAGAACTTCTTTAGCACGGAGACGGTAACGAGCATGTTCTTCGGTAACCATAGCAAGAGCAGCAGATACGGCTTTAAGACGGTTTGTCTGGATTGCAAAACCTAATACGATAGCGGCAGTAGATGCGGTAGCAACAGAGACTGGTACAGCAACGTCTTTAGCAACGTCTTTAGCAACATCGAAACGTGTATATTCTTCACCAGCAGCATCTTTTGCTTCATATTTAGCTTTTGTAGCTTCAAGCTTCTTACCAGATTTGATTCCGGCATACACAGAATAACCATAACCAACAAGACCCACGCCAAGCAATACGACTGGTACATATTTCTTACCGAGGATTTTTGTGGTAACCATAGCGGATTTAGCTGTAGATTTGATAGTTTGAATGTTTGGTAACTTAGGTAGTTTCATTATTTTTCTCCTTTTGTTTTGATTTGATATTTAGATTGACGTTTGTCAACTGGGTCATACAAAAATGTATACGCCATAGCGCTATCACTTGTGAATACCGAATGGGCATCCACTTCAACGTCCTTACGAACATAATCAATATGATCAAATTCTAGAACCCAGTTTCGATCATCACGCTCGAGTTTAACGTTTTCGACGTCATGGAAAATCATAGGTTTTGCGCCTGGAACCTTAGGATAAATACGAACTTTTAGCATAAATTCCTCCTATTTCTTATTAGTAAGCCAGATAATAGCAAGGATAATCCATCCAACAGGTGGTGTGCAAAGCAATACAAGAGTTCCGAGTGATTTTTTCATTTTAGTTTCCTCCAAATATTAAAACTTATGTTGAATTAAAGGCTCAACAATACCTTTGATAACATTAATATAGTATAGTTTGTCGTTAAAAAAATAGCAAAAGCGCCATATTTAAACCTCAAGTTGTTTAAGTCTATCGTTAAACCATTCTGGACATTTGTCATTCCTAAATAAATTATCTTTAGATTTCAATAATTTACGAACATCATCCACTTTTAGGTCTTTTAGATTAATATACTGTGTAAATGTGTTTAACACATTGTTTAGATCTTCTGGATGAACTCGTCCCGCATCCATTAATGTATTAAAATAAATTTCATTAGATATTAATACCAAATTTTCAATATGAATTCGATCAAAATTGTTTAACATTTTACACCTCTACAGCCGTACCGTCTTTTATATTTACCCAGAATTTTTTACCTGATTTAGAATCGTGATACATATCTCCATCCCAATCCCAACCGCCACGAAAGAAAATTTCTTTCATTTTATCAAATGGCGGTAGTTCTTTTGGCCATTCTTTTTCCATTTTTACACCTCCACAGGTTGTGGGAAGTTGATTTTAAATCCTCCCCCACGAGCAGCCACAATACGTGCACCGGCAAGTCCTTGACCTCCCGCGTTAATTGTCCAACCAAATGATTGGTCAGTAAATTTAGCAGGTTGGTCTGACAGTTCATAGAAATCCCCAACAGTCACAATACCGTATGTGTCTAAATTAGCCAACATAATGTTGAATACTTCTTGAGCATCCTGACGCGTCTCGAAAATGATTTCTTCTACGTAGTTAGACGTATGTCTGTTGCGTTTTGCATATGACTGAGTGTAGTCATTTCGATGAGCATCCATTCGTGTGACATTCGTTACACCACGCCCCCAGTACCCAGAAGAATTCCTACGAGCATGAATATAATCCTGTCCAAAAATAGCGCGCTGCACCGCTGTAGTTGCCATATCCGCAAGTCCATTTTGCAGACTCGGCACAACCACTTCATAGAACATATGCGATGACCAGCCACGGAATCCTTCTTCACCGAAGAACACATTTCCGAGCCATTTTCCAACCCCGGGCTTTTTCACACGACCTTTAGCGACTGGCTGGACATGTTTGTCAAGGATTTCATTTGCTTCATCCAAGGGATTAATTTTTCTAGGTACCTTGTTGTAGTCTGTTTTTTGTTTTGTCATAGTTTCCTTCCTTCTATCTCTGCCATCCAACTAGCATTAGATGGATTCATACGTTTTGTTACACCATCGATGTAATATTGCTCACCTTTATATGACGCAACGTCTCTATAGACGTTAATCTCAGTGGCTAAGTCAGCCAATAATACATCTCGTGGTCCATCTAATGGAATATAGAACATACATTCTCCACGATTAATACTATCGACCTTCACAGCCCCATAGTCTTCTAAACATAATGCCATAATTTATTTATTCCCGTTTGTCATTGCTTGTATACCCCCATGAATATGTTAGAACACCTGTCAAACAAGTAGGAATCATTGTTGACAGCAGTAAGTCCAAATGAAAAATGTAATACAATACTGCGTAAAGCATTGTGTATATCACTAACGATATACCAGAAATGACCAATAGCCCAATAAAAGCTTTCACCGGGTTCCTCCTTTATTTTTTTTGATAAAAAAGAATACCGAGAGTAATTCTCAGTATTCTATTGAAACTTAGTCTTCAGGGATTGTAAAATCACCTTCCAACACTTCTCCATCTCCCGATGTCTCAGAAGATTTCTTAACATGGTCACTAATAACCTTCGCGGCAAGTCCGCCAGCGGCTACAACACCAGTGATGATCAAGAGACGCTTAACAACTGGTCTAACGGCAACGATTGTTTGTACAATCTTTTCCTTAGTACTCAGTTCATTAGCAACTTGAGTTTGTGGTGTGACCTCAGCTTGTGTCGCCAAGTCTTCAGCTACCTCATTAAGTTCTTCCTTAACTTCTTCGATTTTTGAAACGTTTTCTGACATGATAATGTCCTCCTTTAGTTTTATTTTTGTTTCATTATAGGATATGTATTTTCTGCGAACTATCGTCCATAATGAAGATCGCCATTACTATCTTCATATTCGTACCAGTGATCACTGATATCTGGACTATTTTGTAACTCACGACCTGTAGCATTACACAACTCTTCATTTCCGTTAGCTGTTATAAATGCCTTTGCGAAAATACTATCCTTTACAGCGTCCACAATACGTGGATATGTTGTTTTACTCATTTTTATACCTCACAATCCTTCAATACATTCTGTTAAAGTAGCATTTTCTTTAACCGGATTTAGACCTTTAGACTCCCGAATAAGGTTAATTTGTCTAATACACTCATTAAATCGCACTCTACGCCACTTACGAATATCGAAATCCGCCATATTAGCAGCTGGTCGATAATGTTCGAACATAGATTCAAAATCATAATATACCAAAGAAATACTTCTGTACAATGCTTGTATATGGAGCTTAGGAGAATATTCTAACTCAATCATCAGCGTCCTCCCGATGTAAATGAATTAGATAATGCGTATTTGGAATTTCGATTTCCAATTCTTTTTCGCAATATTTGAATTGCTCTGCTAAATGATGCATGTCATCTTCTGACATTGTGATATGAATGTGGTGTTTCATTATTTTAGGTAATCCTTTCCCATTATGTGTCTAAGTTGGTCTAGTGTTGATTCTGTATTGACATAGTATCTTTCATAAATAGTATCCACTATATCAAAAAAATACATTAGTTTATCTCTATCTATATCTTTTCGTCCAGTATATGGATCAAATGGTATAGTTTCTCCTATTATAGAGATTTTATCATCGTAGTAAAATCCCTCGGCTAAACTAACAACGAGTTCATCAACCAACTCGCGTGTTTTTTTCCATAAATATAACTCACTATCGAGCATAACAACTTTATCAGGTACCATTAGTAAACTGAATATATAGTTTTTATACTCGTCCTCAAATTTAACCCTTCGCCATCCTTCCATAAGACGCTCAATATACCATTCGTCTATACCGAATATATCTTGCAATGGAAGTTTACGTATATTATCTATGACAGCATCATAAAAATCGTCTTTAGACAATATGAGGGTATATTGCCTTCCATATGTCATCTGTTCAGCCCTCACTATTTGTGTTATCGTCTAACACCTCTTGGTAGTATTTATTAAACTCTTTTTTGAGTTCTTGTGCGCTCATATATGCCCTACGATTGTCTGGATTATCTTCGATTTTAGTCGCTGTATGTGTAATAAGTTCGTAGAGAAGTTTGTAGTTTTCATGATTAATGTCTTCGGAACCAAATACTGTATTATAATATTGGGTTTCCAGAAGTGCAATCATCATATTGCCAATGATCTTACGAGCAATTCTGAAGAAATACAAATCCATATCTAATACATGCATATCGTCTGGGATAGTCATAATGAATTGGAAATACTGTTTGTATTCCTCATTAGCTGGGACAACACCATTAGCATCTGGCTCAGTCCAAGCAGAAATGTATTTGTCAAGTTCCACTTGAGGAATAAGCAGAAAATCATCTAATGGCATTGCTCGTACCATATCAATGACCGTCTGTTTGAATTCAGCAGAAGTCTTAACAATTGGTCTGTTGTGCGTCATTGTTTACCTCCTTTATAAATTTTCATAAATACTTACCATAATAAATAAGTAAATAAATAGAACGAATAGCATTAAACATGCTGCCATTAAGCATCCTAGAAAGCCCATAGTAATTGTCAAATGAATAAGAAGTGCCAAGCAGGATAATTCGATAGCTATAAAAATAAATGTTAAGGCAATCATCAAAAGTAAATCTGACAAATTGTAATCAATTAATTCAACAAACTTCTCTTTCATCGTTTACCCCTTGTGTAAAAATTCTCAAAGAATCTTTTGAGAATATCCATCTTAGAATCCAACTCATCGTTACCATAACAATATAATGTGGTGAAATATAGATTCTTCTTGTCTTCAAATACAATTGGATCAATATCGATAATAAGGAAAGTATCCGGATACTCATCCACAGCTTCTAGAAAATATTTTGTTTCCAGAAGTTCCACATTATTCCTAATAGTTCGATATCTTTCAATTGAATCTTTGATGATATTAAGATTAGATGTCTCTATTCTTAAAATAAAAGCATTTTCGTCATTTGGACTTAGTTGTCCATTAACATTATAAATTGGTTCTCCCATTTTTTATGGTTCCTCCTTATCAAAATAGTACTTTCTAACTATTTCTTTTGTTGTCATCTTTTCATTGTAAACTCCATAACCAAATACTGTAAAAGTCCATCGGTCATCCTTAACATTATATGATAGAGGAGTAACTTCAGTGATTATGCCTGCTTTGAAAAAGTTTAATTCGTCACATAGCATCTCGGGTTCGATTTTATGAATAGCGTCAGACATGCCCGAATATCTTATGTAATCTGCCTTTGCTTGATCATCATGAGTATAACTAATAAATACTTGGAACTTATTGTTACCAGGATATTTAACATACTTTCTCACGATTCTTGATGTTTCACACATTTATACCTCCTCCAAGATGCTTTCAAGTTTATATTTCGCATATGATTCGACAAAATCTTTCCTCGTATGCAAATTTTCTTCTGTATATAGTTCTATGTTAAATATCCATGTATTGGATACCTCAACATAGGTTATTGGTGAAACATCAACGACAATATACTTTTCAGAGTCTAACTCATTACCTGAAAGTTTTAAAAAATCGCTTTGACCCAATATTCGAATATCGTTCATCATGTCTGTATAATATTCATGAAAATATTCCACAGCCGATTGATCTTGAGAACAATAGTTTAAAACTTTTTCTTTCTTATTTAACATCTTTCTACCTCACAAAAAAAGAAAGGGATAAGTTAATCCCTTTATTTGAAAAATTTATTTGAAATTACTGACCACATCTTAGATGAGATGATATTGAATTGTTCGAAATTCAACACAGCAGCCATTCCGAGAATGTTCACAAGCGCTTGAAATAATTGCTCAGGTTTGACTTTGTACTTTTGCTGTTCATTCTTAACAGCGATAAGTTTAGCCAACTTGAGATTTAAATCTTGAACCTCTGCGCTATTCTCAGATAGTGCCATCTGAATTTTGATTTCTTCAATTTGCATATCTAAGCCGTCATATAATATTGCCATCATAATTTTTCTCATATGATTTACCTTCCTTTCATTATAACCAAGGGAATTCCTGCGGCGATGTGATCCGCCTAGTAGGTTCAAATCTACACGGTGGTAGTTTGGGTGGTTCATTTAGAGGAATGAGTGTTACCATAAAATCAGAACTCCCTTTATCGATGGGCTCTTCTATACTAATAAATGTTAGAATATAAGGGTTACCCAAGAAGTCTACAATCCGAAGTTCCTTCTTAAGAAAATTCTTTGGTATCATATAGTTCCAATAAAATGAACGGATTATTGGATTATCCACAAAATATAACTTAACCTTGTCGGGTTCTCTTGATGAGAAATGTTCTGATACATATGAGTTAACAAGCGTAGAATATACTTTGTTATCGAATTTGATTATAAGTCTTCCAATCATATTAATCCCTCATAATAGCTGTGATGCCCATAGGATAAAAATTGTTTCGCATAAAATCAATAGAAGTAATAACAATTTCATAGTTTTTACCACTAAGGATATGACCACGAATCGAACGTCTACCCCTATTATGTTTTTTAATATCTTCCGAAATGGAACATGCGAATTCGAATGATATTACCGGATTGATTATGCATTGGTGAAACCCGCTCTCCACAAGATATAAAGGATTTTCCTTCATTGTTACCATGCTTGGATTTAGAAAAGAATAAACTTTGTCGTTTATGTTTAAAATAGCACGTTCAATCATGTATAACCTCACATTCGATTTGTATACTAAAATCACTAAATAGTTCAACAGTAATATCGGTTACCTTTACATTTAATTTAAAGTATATCCAGCACCCAAATAAATAACGCATTTACATGGGCTAAAATTACTATTAACAATATCGTTAAAGATCATAGATGCGATTTTATTAGATACACTAGGCATAATCAAAATATTCTTTACCGAATATACGGGGGAATTATTCGCATATGTTGTCATTGTATCATCTTTAATATAGGGATTTAGAAACGAGTATACCCTATTGTTCATATGTAGTATTACTCTATTAATCATCTCCCAGTTGCTCCCGAAGAACATCATTCTGTTCTTTCAAAAACATTGACTCGCCAAGTTTACCTTCTTCGTCAATCGCAGCGTTCAATTCACGGTTCATTTTAGTTTGTCTACGACCTATAAACAAATAGCATGCTGCTGAAAATAGTCCGGTAGCGATAATACCAATAGCGCCGTGGATTTGTTCCTGAGTACGTCCATCGACACGACCGCGGTAATATGCTTCCTGCATATCTTTGTCTGCGAATTCAACGGTCTCAACTTCAAATAATTTTTTAAACATTACAATACCTCACTAATTAATTCATCAATAACTTCAAGAGTTGTTTTTAGATCGACAATTTCCATAAATGTAAGTCGTCTAGTAGAATACCCATATTTCACAAGTTTTTTCCATAGATCTGTCATTCCATAGGCGACTTCAGCAACTTTTAATTCAGATTGCAAGTCACGAGCAGCGTGAGCTTTTTCTTCTAAATATACAAGTTTGTCAATGTCTTCTCGTAGGGTTTCAATACTACTCAAACATAGCTTACGTAATGACTTGTTGAAGAAAAGCCACGTGAAAATAGTTGGACGAGTTCTCACACGGTCATCATTAAGAATGTAATTCATTTCTGGCATCATCAATCTCCTTAAACATTCTTTGCAAATCTTCATCGTTATTCATTAGATTGAAAATTTCTTGAGTGTATTTTTTAGCAGCACGTTTAAAAAGAGCGCCCATAGCATATGTCCCAAGCAATGCAAGAATACCACTTAAAATTGCACCTTTCTTCAGATCATTTCCTACCATATCAAGATTACTACAGTTAAGTAAATCTTCCCCATAGTGTTCTTCGATGTATTTAGATACTTCCAATTCTTTTTCCATAAAATCAACTTTAACTTCCAACATATTATTTACCTTCTTTCTTATTCTTAATTGCTGCAACTAATGCTCCAAGGATGACTCCTGTAATAACGCCTTCTTTTAAACCAAATTTTAAAACTTGATTTTTAACCTGCTTAACAGGTGTTTTAGTGTAGAAAACTGCGATGTTTTTAATTGTGTATTTGTAGTCCATTTGACTAACCTCCTTTTTTAAAAAAGAAGAGGATAATTAAATCCTCTATCTGAATAGTTTTCCAACAAAGTTGAATAGCCCTGCGATTACGTTCACAAAGAGCATTCCAAACAATGCTTTTAAAATGTCCAAAATAGTTTTCATTTTTATCCTCCTTTTAGAAACCTTCATTACGAAGTTTAGTTAATACCTTTTGAACAGTAATTAGTCTTCGTTTATGGTATTCGCTATCTTCCGAAATATACCCCTGCTTTTCAAGCTTTTCTACGTAAGCTTCTTCAAGCACAGCGTATAACGCAAGTGTGCGAAATCCAATCTCTCTGATAATTCTTCTGAACATAAGTATGTCCTCCTATAATAAATATTCTTTCATTATAGGATGTGTAAAAGCTGCGTATTATGGCAGTTTATTGAATTTGTAAGTTAAATATCGATATTTAATGAACTTCAAAATTCGATGATGCAGTTTATACTTACCAAATAGTTTACCTAAAGTCATCATTTCACTTATTGTTTTTGCAAATTGATGGCGTGTATCGTAGTCTTCGATAATTCTGTAACCTTCGAATTTAAGATGGTCTAAGTTGTCCAATGATCTATTAAATGCATTAACCATGTATTTATCGCATCTAACGAAGAAATAATAACGCTGCCACTCTTCTCTTAATTGATCTTTAAGTTCTTTGTAGTCCATATCACTCAAACTCCTTAATTTCTTTCTCCAATTTCCACATATCCAATATTGTATATTTGTTATAGTCTGTAACAAAATCAACTAGGTCTTGTTTAGTATGAATATCTACCATAGTATAATCTAGGTGATATACGGCATGGTAATGCTCCGAAAAATTGGCAACGACAGCTTCAGAACGAGTATTGTCGTATACTGAAAATAGTATAAAATAACCATTGTCAAGTTCATACATCCATCGACGGACGACAGGATAGCAATCGATTACCAAAATGGGATTTTTACGATTAACTTGGGTTGGCTTTAAATGGAATTTAACTTTACCTTTATCCTTATTTCTGTTAAATTCATCCATAAATTTTCTACCGTATATAGCGTTGTGTTCTAATTTAGAAATTTTTACTAAACCATCTTTATTCATTGTCTTACCTCAATTATTCATATTTGCAATATTTTGTAATCGTGCGAATACTTCATCATTATGGCTCATTACATACATAATGTCATTTACCATTTCCAATGCAAATTTTGTTTTAAAATAGTCTCGAACATAATTAAGGTCTGCTCGAATATATTCGCATTCGAAAGTGAAAATATTATCGTATTGAGTGATCAATAACGTTGTTGCCGCTTTATCTACAGGATCTGTCAATCTAGGATAGTCCACAATAGAAGATTTAATAGCATAAGATATACCCATATCGCTCTTATATTTAGAAGCGATTGGGGGTACTGTAATGAAATTAATTGGTGTAGTCATTTATTTTCCTCCTTTTTATCACATAAAATAGACACCCACATCAACACACATGTATGCTGACACCAATAAAATAATAGCCATATTATATACCTCCTTTAATTTGGCTTAATCAAACCATCCATTGTTGACTGACAATAAATGAGGCTTCCTCCTTAAATAATTATTATGAATGGCTTGACTAAAACAAAAAAAGAAAGGATCCTAAGATCCCTCTTTATTTTTTACTAGTGAATAGTGCAACTGTTGTAACAATAGTACCTACTGCTAATAGTCCTTCGATTGCGCCTTGTCCTGCGCCTTTAAGTAGAGCCATTCCTAGGCCGTCCTTTTCAGCGTCATATTCCAACGGTGTTCCTTCAAAGTTAATCAGTCCCATAAATCCTTTATTCATGGTTGCTTCCTCCTTTAGTTTTCTTTCATTATACACCGTGTAATTTCTGCGAAATTTACAAATTTTGAAACAACCAATTAGTGTAAATCAATCTGAAATATCTTCTGATTCGGTAGATAACTGTGTCTTTATACATCGTACATAACAAGTATCGTAAAGATCTTAGAGCTCTAGTCATTTTATAATCTTGTTGATCAGATATCAAACTCTCATCGAGTTCGTCAACATACGATGTAATAAAATTCACACGTGCATGAACTTCACGAACCATATAATGATCCGAATACATAATTAGATCATATACGAGACTCCATCTTTGTTTAAGTTTATCTACAAATTTCTCGTAGTACTCACTGTTTGTCATAAAAACTCCTTTACTTAAGAACCCTATAGTCCTCTATAGATTTATCCGTAAAATACTTACCTCCATTATTGATATCCAACAACGGTATTTTCTCGCCTTCGTCCAAAAGATCCGCTACCGTATGCGAATATGCCTTGATTGTAGCAAAGAACATAGGAGCATCTTTCTTCGAGATATATACTGTTTGAGCAGTATGACCTTTCTTAGGTTTTGGATTATGCAATCGAATACCCTCGAAATAACTCTTATCCGGGTCAATAAATCCCGACATAATTACAGGTACATCGTTACATACCAAATTGACATACACGACATACTCGGATATACTTTCATCAAAATATGCATGTATGTATTTAAAAAGAAGAGACTGAACATTTGGTATTCTTTTAGTAACTCCAAATTTTCGTCCAGTCTTCTTTATAGTTTTCCTTTTCTTGCTAACAGGCATAGCAAACCTCCTTTAAATAATTTTCGAAAAAAAAAAAAAAATAGGCGTTTAGAGCATACACTCCGTGTTTAACCGTCTGGTATCGAACCTGATCTTATAGTGCCTACACAGTACCTATTACAAATAATTTTGTTTTCCTGAATACAGTGCGTGGATTTGAACCCGCGACCTTCCGTACGCATCTCGCTGTACGTTTGCTCTACCATGCTGAGCTAACCATATTCATTCTCATTATAGCGCATGTAATTTCTGCGAAAATAAAAAGAAGAAGGAAATGACTTCCTTCTATGAATTTATAATCTCCATTTGTCTAAGTCCGAGTTCCATCAACTCTTCTTTATTTTCATAGTCCATTGCAAATTCGATAGCTTTAGTTTTCATTTCCTCTTCTGATAATCCTAATAGATCGTTCATTTGTCTGAATATATCTTGCATATAGTTCCAATGTTTTACTCTAAAGTCTCGCTGATGTTCAATTTTATGAGCATACATATTTACCAATTCGTCTAACAAGTCATTAAATTTATTTAGTTTAGCTGGATCTTTAATTTGTTCCTTTGCTATATGTTCTAAATTCAATCTAGTAACGTCGTATTCGAATGATACTTCCATACACTTATATCCTCGAAATGCTTCTTTACAAGTAATTCGTTTTCCATAGTAATCTTTATACATATATTTTGACATAGTAATGTCCTCCTATAATTCTTATTTCATTATAGGGTATGTAAAAAGTGCGAAAAAAGAAGACAAAGTCTTCTTGATACAATCTATTTAATCATTAGTTATTTCCTTGTAGCTAAGCATAGCTCTGGCAATATCTTGATGTTTACAATAGAAATGTAACATAAAGTCTTTGTCGTAAATTATTTTATTAACTGATGTAGCCATGATACTATAATAATTACATGCTGATTCTAATTCTGTAACATTAACAGTAAACATTTGTTCTTCTTCGTTCCAGAATCTCGCAATGATATATTTGAATGTATCGAACGCTGTATCGAAAGCTTGTCTAGTAAGCGCATTTGCGGATGTATAATCCAACGCCTCTTTAAACATAACTTCCATATAGTTATTACGAACACCCCAAACATACCAGCGGTATCCTAGGTTATACAAATTTTTAATTTGTTCGTCATTAGTTTCGTGTAATTTAGTCATAATATTGACCCTCCTTTAGTTTTTGTTTCATTATGAGGTATGTAAATTATACGAAAAAAGAGGAGTATATGTAAATACTCCAAATATTATTTGTATCCCATAATTTCCCAATACACTTGTTTAGCAATCCAAACTCCTGCCCAGAATACCAAACCAGTTGTTAGAGAAATTGATGTAATAATAGTTGCTTTATTTATTTTATTTAACATAAGCACTTCCTCCTTTTCGTTATACGCCAGGGAAATAATGCGATTTTTAGATAAAAATCACTCCCGGGGAATTTTTGAAAAATCAAAAAAAGACGGAGCCATGTAGACTCCGCGTTTATTAATTCATATATTCTGAAGCTTTACGACGTATACGTTCTGCTCGACTATCTTTAGCATCAGCAACTAATCGTAAACGACCAGCTTTGGTATGATTAAAAGTCATAGCTCGACCTCTCGATTTAGAAGCCTGGTCATACATCTCGGATAATACTGCACGATCTTTAGTGGCGGACATATGTTTGCGCATGGCTTTAAATTGAAGTTTATAACCTTTGTTCTGCCTCTTTGTAACCATTCCAGCTTTCTTCATTTCTTTGACAAGCGCTTTCATATTCTTATATTGAGAAGCTTCACTTCTAACAACTGGACTACGACTCTTAATTCCCCAACGCATTCCCTTTATCCCATAGTGTTCTATAACATCATTAAGGGACTGAATAGAAATATAGTTCATATATTATTTCCTATCTAGAATTTTCCTCCGGAGTTAACAAACGCCTTAGCACGAGCAGCTTTAGCTTTGTTGATATCATTCTTATAACGAGTGTTTAAACCAACATATGCATTAGCCAGTTTCTTCTGAGCCTCACCTTTACGAACTCGGTAGTCTTGACGAGATTCTCCACCCTTCTTATCACGTTTAGAGAAGAATGCATCATGTCCGTATTTCTTAAAGATCTTGTCATCGCCATCAGAGTGACGACCTACGGCATCTTTACGATCTTTCTTATATTGTTTGTTAGCTTTCGCCATGTCATCAATAACTCTATTAGTATACTCCATATGTATAGAACCAGCGCTCAATGGACTTCCTGTCATTCCACGAGTCTTTCGACGTGCCACATCATACAACATAGGGTGACGTAATCTACGTTTAACCATTCCGCCATAAGCAGAACCCCAGCGTTTCATACGTTGACCCCACTTCATACCCTTAACTCCGTGGTGCTCGATAACATCCGAAAAGCTATCTGTGTGGATTAATTCATTTTCTGAAATAATAATCATTTTTATTCTCCTTTATAACATATTTCTTAATTATAAATCCTTATGATCAATAAGAACTTTATCCTCAATCCATTGATAAGATTGAGGGGAACCAATGCGAGAATATCCATTAACTTTTTCTTCGGCTCCAGAGAATGGGTGAGCTTCTACCCAATAGTCGCCAGAAACTGTCGCTTCGAAATACGGTTGTTGTGAGTTTTGCAATGAAACACCATTAGCAATTTCTCGTTCGAACTGGGTCGTAGCATTTTCGATTTGTTCAGCGTTTGGAACTGTTTCGGTATTGCCTTTATAACGGTAGCAGTAATAGTATGGACGACCTACACGCATCCAAAGGTCATCGTGTTCATCAATACCAATACCGTCATCAGGATAGTTACAGTGGATAATAGTCCCTTCCGTATCTAAGAAGATACCTGTATGCCCAAATTCGCCTGCGGAATATCCTTTTTGTCCCCAGATGAAAATATCACCGTATTGGCAATCGAACTCTTCGTTCTCAGCAATACATTCCCATCCATTAGCTTCAAGCCAAGCATGTTCGGTCTCTGTAGAACAAGCCCAATCGAGCTCGCTCATTCCACCGGATACACCAGCGTAATAAATAGCTGATGAACAGTCATAACTATCCGGACCATCACGGTGGTCCATACTATAGGATACGTTACCTTTACGGGCTTGCATCCATGCGATCATTTCAGTAGTACTTACTGTCATATATTACCCTCCTGGATAGTTAATATGTTTATTGAGTTCGCTTAATACTTTCAAAGTGTTATAATACTCTACCCTCAAAGACGATAACTCTTTTAAAATAATAAGCATAACAATAAGTAAAACAAGGTTCACGACAATAATCGCAAACCCTGTCAAATATATAAATAGATCCCTACGCTTCAAGAGACGCTTCCTCGAACTTAATTCGAGCAATATCTTTTACTGAGGGATTTGGTAAAGAAACTTCGCCAGAATATCGATATACGATAATATGGTCAGTTTCATGGAAAACATCTGATTCAAAGTGACTTACAATTTGAGTACCGTTTGAGAAGAAAATCTCACCATCAGTATTCCCAACAATCCCGATAAACATACCCTCTTCGACGATTAAGATATCCCCAAATTTTGGAGCATCATCCATATGGAGAAATCCATTGTCCTCCAACCAGTCCGTAACATCTTCAGCGATGCTAAAGTCCGATTTAGGTTCGGTTAGTTCACCGTATTTTGCAGCCATTTTGAATGCTTGTTCGTTAGTGAGATTTAGAGTCTCACCTTTACGTACATCATACCATGCGATGATCTTCGATACATCTACTGTCATAATAGTCCTTTCTAGCGTTCCATTCCCGAAGATAGTGGGTAAGCAGCACCTACACCATTCATTTCCAGACGTCCTCGAGTAACAAAGTCGGATACAGGTTCACCGTTGTATGTGAATTCTTTATTGAATTGCACGAATACAAGTTTACCTTCACCTTGAGTTTCGACATGTGTAGGATCTTCAATAACAACAATTTCATTTGCTTGATATGTTTTTCCTACTTCTGCTTTTGGTAGAAGACCCGCAAGCTTCTTATATACAACGCCGTACACAATATTTCCAGACATAACTGTTTGCATAATGATTGCTTCAATCAATTCGTCACGACGTTTGCCTTCAACTTTTTCGTGTTCAAATGCCGTGTTAAGGACTTCTACCTTCTTAGTAGTGTCTTTGAATTCGATTTCGGCGAAGTATTCCTTATGGAATTGCTTCATACATTCGTCAATGTATTTTTTTTCAGAATTAGCATCTACGACATGGCGTCCAGGAAGTTTAACTTGAATTAAGTTACTTGGAGTTTCTGTGAATAGTTCGAACAAAGTGCTTTCAACTTCGCCTTGTTCGTTGTAAATTGGGTAGTGGGTGCGTAGTTTAAATTGTGACATAATTATTCTCCTTTATTGTCATTAGGGGTTAATTCGTTAATTTTAATTTGCTCGGCTGCTTTGTAAATGTCTAGTTCAGTTTGCAATTGAGAAACTTTTTCTTCGAGAGTTTCTTTTTCCACAAGCAACTCAGTATTTTCAAGATTTTTAGATGCTATCTCTAAAGATAACTTCAAAATAATCTTATTCAGTTTTTCATTTTCTTCCATATAAAACCTTTCTATCTAAAACCATTATTCCAGTCTGTTTGCGTTCCGGCTTTGACTAATGGGGCGTAGTATATTGCGTTTGTATTTGATCCATCATTCACATACAACCAAGCAGAATCGCCATATTGGTTTGTTTGATTACTAAAAGTCATTAAAAATAGACCACGAACGCCGTATATACCAACGTCAGATCGTAAAGGACTAAGTGGGGAGTTCATATAAGTATTGGTCATTACCGGAACATATGTAGTATCCGAAGTAGTTTTACCCCAAAATCGTGTTGGTCCTGCATATCGTCCATTTGATTGAATTGTGATATTATCTGTTTGTCCACCAAGATGGTTTATAGATAATCTATCATTATTCAAAGAAAACCTCACACGATTAGCAATTGTCAATCCATTAGTAAACACAGATTCAAACACACCAGTTCGGGCGACTAGGTTTCTAAATTCGGCCTCAAGACCAGTTATTTTTCTTACATCCACACTAACAATTTTAGCAGAAGCAATTGTTGCATCTGCTATGTGTGCATTTTTGATAGAGCCATCTCGAATATGCGCTTCACCAATAACCCCATTAGAGATACTTGTTTGACCAGTTATCTCGATATTTTTACCTGAAATTCTTACGCCATTTGGATTCGCCGAAATTTGAGTGACAAGATCTCTCTCATTTTTTATAATTTTAACAGAATAAGAATTCGCAAGCTGTTGGACCATTGTGGATGATATGCTGCCCGATGGTTGATAAGATGCGATTTTATCGCCCCGTACAAGCATCATTTCTTTGATTTCTAGTAAACCACTACCATCCATGAGGACACGGAATGGATTGACATATTCGCTATTATTAAATGTCATATCTTTACTAATTGTGATAGTCTTTTTAACATCTATCCAACCATTATAAGGGTTATTGACAGTTGAATTAACATCGTAATTTCTAGGTATATAGAATAAAGTTTCTGCCGGAATATTATCGGCATATTTTATTTCTATAAGAGCGAGAGATTCATTTTGGGTATGGTAATATTTATGCATTCTAACTTTACATGTGAATGTCAGAACATCGCCTTGGTTAAGCGACTTGATCGATAGAGGGAACATTAATCGATTCCATCTATTTATCGGCGTCCCCTTATTAACTTTAATAAAGAAAGATCTTTTGCCGTATGCTCCTCCCGAAGGACTAAATTCGAACGGTGCATTTGTTGATGAATTATTGGTAACACCAACCAAATCCTCAGTACCTAATATAAGGTTATTAGAAGCTGAAGATCCACTAGTAATCAAAGATTGTATCTCAGTACTAGACATAATCATTTGTGAAACTCTAGTGGCTATACCATTTTGAGTTTCGCCTAAAGTCCTTTTAAAGAAATCAACAGACTCCTCTACTTTTTGGAATTTAACAGTTTGAGTCATATCCAAATCTTGAGGGTTATCCTTAAAGTCATTTATAGAATTACCCCGTTCAAGTTGGATTCTTCTGATGTAGAAGTTTACAAGAGTATTAGGAGTAGTGGTTATTCTGACTTTAACCATTTTATAGTCATGACGTGGGGTAAGGACTGCACCAATTCTATGAAAAACTCTTTGATTAGGTTTCATACCCATGAATTGGATATCCGATGGATAAAAATCTTTTACAAGCCACTCATATTTATCAACTCCATTATCAACCCAAGTTCCGACTAGTTCTATCCGCATAATTATACCGGAGTTATTAATTCGATCAGTGGATACATCTGCAGATAAAGTTACGGGTTGTCCCTTATAGAAATTCTCATTAATAACTTGCTGTATATATGCATAATTATTTCCAGCATTTCCAAAATAATGGAATATACCTTTTTTACCGAAATTGGTTAATCCATGAGTACCATTATCATGATTCCAACCTGGATATTTGATAACATCCCAGAATCTCATGCTGATGTTTTCATTTGGTTGAATATTATAAAGGAAATCCCCGTTTCGGATTAAGTTAACCCCAGTAGTATTATCCATCAAATCCTCAGCCGACGGAGACCAATCGCTAACCATATCACTATAATATAACGTACATTTAGATATTGTAAATGGGACATTATTAGACATATCCACTCGGAAACGAATTTGATTAGCTCGATTCCAAGCATTGTCTGACAAAGTCATATAAGCAATTTTGAATACTTTATTTGTACCATTTATATCTTTGTTTAATATATTAGAATACCCCGGAATAATTCCGTTGGCGCCACCTAAATATTCTGTCTCGTTATATAATTCAGGAATTACTGATGCATTAGTCACATTGGATTTAAATTGAACTTCATACTGAATTATCAATCGAGCACCTTGCGGTATCCCTAATTGATTAGGAGTGGATCCGTACATCAAAGGATATCCCCAAAGGACCGCATAATTATTAGAATTAAGAGTATAATTGTAGGATTCCCGTGGTTTTATAGTTCCACTCAGATAGTTACGACTACCATATTTCTTAGGAATTTCATTTTGGACACTGCTGATAGTCTTCCTAACACCAGTTATCTCAGTGGTAATAAGAGTTTGTGCATCTGTTCTAGCACGAGTAAGAGTATCAGTAGCAGATTGTGTTATGGCCTGCGTCAACGAGTTTTTGGTTTGAGTGACCGCTGTCGTAACAACATTATTGACCGTAGCATTTAAAGTAGACGTTATACGCTGAGTTATACTATCATTGTTAATAGTAATTCTACTATCCGTATATTGTTTACCTTCGATTAACTTACCATCAGAATATCGTTTAGACTCATCCTTAGCAGAATTTACGGCCAACTCAATTTTACCAGGTACAAGGTTCAATTCGGATTGCTGCTTAGTAAACTTATCATTGACCTTCGTCAACTCAGTAACTTGCAATTCCAATTTAGAAGCAGTCTGATCCAACTTTGTTTTGGTTTGGACGAGATCTGCAACCTGAGCAGTTAACTTGTTATCCGTTTGGTTCAATTTAGACTTAGTTTGAGTTAAGTCATTATTTACACCACCGATTGTGTTTTGAATAGTTGTTAAACTCTGGCTATTAGTTCTCTTATACTCTGCAAATGATTCTTGGAAATCCAATTCATTAGGATGATAATCAGACACAATGGTCGCTTCTTCAAGTTGAATTCCAGCGATGTATACATGTATGGCATCATTTACCAAAGAACTAAATGCAACTCTGAATTTTATTGCAGTATTATTGGTTCGAACCTTAACCCAATGTCTAATTAAATCGGTATTTGATGTCCATCCAGAAGAATAACCAGAATCTCTTTCTGTGATATTAATACCGGCAGGGAAACTTAGATCAATCTTCTTATCTCTTTGGTTAGTTTTTGTATAGAACGAGAACACATAATCCGTGTTTGGTTTCAATACAGTCTTCAAATCTTCTGGACTATCTCCATAAATAACTTGGTAATTATTATACATGGTGCGATGGTTCAAAACATAGTCATAAACCTTAAATGGTGGCGTCTGTGTGATTTCAATACCACGGTAATATGGCGCTGACATTGTCTGAGTGTTTCTCAGAATGTTTGTGGCGCCAACTTTAAGGTTGCTAAATTTCTCACTAATCCCATTATCCAATGCAGTTATTAACTTTTTGGTCTCATTAAGTACTGAGGAACCTGATGATGTTATTTGCGACCTAATAGAGGCTAAATCACCATCAAGCCTTCGTTTATCAGCAGCAAATGTATTCGAAAGTTGCTCTAATTTTGATTTGGCAAGGTTGAGTTCTTGTGTAGTTGACTTATTGATCTCAGCAACGGTGTCTGCAACGTATTGATTAGTTGCATTGATGTCGCCTCGTACAACTTCTATGTCGGTCTCAAACTCATCTAGCGATTCATGAATTTCGGACATAGCGGAGTCAATTTTATCCTCCAGTACCTCACCGAAGTCATGCGGCATAACCAGATTCCATTGAGTTCCATCATATCGGTATAAGTCAGTTTCACCAGCACCAACGTCTCTAAACCACAAGTCATTTTCTTTCAAGTCATCAACAAGAGGTTCGTCTGGTCCATAAAAGTTTCTATTCTTGCCGTTTGCACTTGTGAGAATAGTGTTAATAGAACCTTCAAAGTCACCCATTGCTTCATTGATGGTTTTCTTTGTGAGATCTTTCCACTCAGCTCTTTGAGAATCAGCTAGAGTACTAGCTGTATTTCCATCAGAACTTGCAACGATCTTAACAGTACGTTCCTTAAGAACATCATATTCAATCTCAACAATTTGAACCGTTACGTCCACATCGATTTTAGATAGATATACATCTACTGTATCACACAATCGAACAGCTTCAAGAGATCTAAGAATGCTCTTTTCCCAAGATGTTGTATCTTGAATAGGAATCATTGAAACTTCCATCTTGATATCTGGAACATCAACTGTAGGATTTTCATCAAAATATGTAGAAGCTTCTTCAGTAACCATACGAGGAGTGATAACAATTTTAGTGTCTTCTTTGATTTGTTGTTGACGAGCTAAACGCGCTTGTTTTTCTTCTTCTCGAGTTTGTTTACTTTGTTGGCGTTTCTGCTTATTCTGATTACGTTTTTGTTTCGAAGCCTCAAATGCAGCATCTCTAGCAGCCTCTCTTTGTTGCCACTCAGCCTCTCTTTGAGCTGCTGATTTCTTAGCTCCTCTATTGGCATGAGCCGAGGCTCTTTTACGCTTGTTAGCATAATAATTGCGTTCGCGCTCTTCTTCACGTTGCTGTTCAAGTCGTTCTCTTTGAGATTGTTCTTGAGCTCTTTTTGAGGAATCAGCAGATCTGTTATTTTCTCGCTCAGCAGCCAATCTTGTTTTCCTATCAGATTTCATCTTTTGTTTATAATCATTAAACTTATTACTGATATCGATAGGAACTATACGTTTGATATCATAATCGTCATAATGATCGGACTTTATAATATCTCCGTAAATTGTTTGTTCTTTTTGGTTCTCCCCTTCAGGAGTATATTTAGCATAAGGTAAAATACGAGTGAATTTACCATGCATACTCGTCTTAAGCTGAATATTTTTCATATTCTTTCTAGGACGAATAGTTGTTATGTGTTCTCGACCGCGACCTCTATAAATAAACAATTCTTTATCGGTTCTTTTGACTTCTCCGCCAAAAGTACTAACAAGAGAATCGTCAGATCCCATAATAAGGTTCAAAGCATTTATAAGTTTATCATTATTAAATGAAGATCTAGATCCAAGGTCGGAATTAAATCTAATATTTATAGGGTCAATAGCATTTTGGACAATTGTTGGCCATATCTCATTTAAAGATAGTGTACCAACCGTAAATGGTCGTATAAGAGTAGCCGAAAGATCATCTGATATTTTCGAAACAGCCTTGACTTCGATAGTGTTATTGTCAACACTTACTTTAGTCTCATATATACGGAATATATGAGTGTCATCTTCGTCATTCGGCTTTGCACGAATATATCTATTCTTTTCAAGGTCGCTTGAATAATCACCCTGAATTGGATATTTCATTTCTAACTCAAATAAACCATTTCTTTGTTCTTTTACGATACATTCAACTGCATCATAAAGAATTCCTAGACCATTAGAAACAAAATTTCTTTCATTTTGGTCATATAGAATAGGTCTCATACAAGCACCCTCCAATTAGGATTTATTGAAATAGGTCTGGTAAACGCCGTATTATTAGGTGGCGTTGTTATGGTTAAACGATTAGCCGCGTTGTTTCCTGGCTGAAGTTCGAAAAACTCTTTTCCAATAGTACGATCATTTAAATTACGAATGGTATTTCCAGATTTTGTGAATGTGGAATATGTTTGCGAATCAATATAAACAGTCTCGTTATTTAAAGATCGTAAACCAATTCTAGTTGTACCGAAAGTAATGTCAATATCACCTTTAACTCCTGTAAAAAATACTGTTGGTTTAGCGGTATAAAATGTAGGATTATTAAGGGTTTGACCATTAGTAACACTCAACGCCCTATTGGATGTCAAATATTTATATGGTTGACATTTAACTTTTACAGTAAAACTAATACATCCATCGTAATAATATTTGTTTTCATAAACAATATCTAAAGCGATAATATGATACTCATGACCTTCGTCAAAATATGGGATAAAGGATAACCAATCCCCCTTACCTTGGTTGAAGAAGTTGAATATCTTATTACGAGCATTTGACAATTCATCGAAATTATCACCATGTCTATGCCCATCATAAAAACATTTCAATTCAAATTCTGTAGGTTCATATCCATCGTCATCATAAACCAATTCTCCCTCAAAAGATAAGGGTGCCAAAAATGACACCCGTCTTTTAGGAGAGGGGATATTAGGACGATCTTCAATAAACACATGCATAGATTCTGAATTTACATTATTTAAAGTAAAACATCCTGCTTTCATATGTTAAAAGTATACCTCCTCGCCTTTTCCTCGACGATTTTGATCGTCCATATCTTTGATTTTCTGTTGAATTTCTTTAGCCAATTCATTTGGATCAACTGGTTTACCATTGTTATCAACTTTGACATTAACACTATATTCTCTAGTAGAATTATCGTTGTTAATGGTCGTAGTTTGATTGTTTTGTGGTGCTCCAGAATAATATGGTTTAGGAAGATTGCGTCCAAGACGACCCATATCCATGTCATATCCATCTGGAGTAAACTTATCAATCTTACTTGTATCGATAACAGGAGTGATCTTAGGAGAATATTCCATATCATCTACAGCAATATCTAACATGTCGCCAATAGTATTCGCAGCTGATGAAACAGAGTCATAAAGAATCTTGCTATGATCAACAACATTATCTGTGACTTTCTCAAATCCAGATTTAAATGATTTGCTCATTTGTTTTATTGTTGATGGCATTTCGTTATCAATACCCATAGCAACCCCTTGCGGGATAAACTTACCGACCTCTTTTGCAAACATCCGTGATGGTGAATGAATATCAGCAGCGGCTCTAGCGGCTTCTCTCGCTTTCGAAATGATACGGTTAGCAGCAGACTCAATAGACCACATGTTTGCATACATACCAGAAGCGATACCAGCAGAAATATAGTAACCTACATTATAACCAGCACTTTGAGCAGATCCACTGTATGAACTTATAGTACTTACAATAGAACTCATTCCAGAAGATACTTGAGATCTAGATGAACTCATACCTGATGCAAATTGACTAGACAAGTTAGACATCATACTTGACACAATTGATTGAGTAGTTGAACTCATTGATGTGAATGATGCGTTGATCATAGTCACACTAACCGATACGGTTTGAGATACTCTAGCAAATCCTTGAGCCATATTTGATGAAACGGAATTTATGCTAGCTTGAATAGATGAAGCAATAGAATTAAATGCGGCAGATGTTTGTGACGCTACTGATGACATTGAAGCAGAAATAGACGCCACAACACTAACCATGCCAGTTTGAACTGAAGACTGAACTAAGAGCATAGATTGAGTTACAGCATTGCTAACTTGTAGGAATCCTGTAGTAACACTCAATGATAATAACATCATACTTTGATCCATTGTTGAAATAATCAAAGTCATACCCATACTTACAGCAGTCTGCATTTGAATCATACCATTAGTCGTTGCCAGAGTTAACTGATCAAAGCCAGTGGATGAATTGGTTAATGCAGTGAAGAAATCTGTTAGGATAGTTTGGCTATCTAGGATAGACTGATTGAATGTTTCGATAGATGGAATCAAAGTTGTGAATCCAGCCATTAGGAAATTGACGCCATTTTGAATTCCAGTGAAACCAGCACTAAGCTGATCCACAGAGATCTGTAGGAGTTGGAATTGGACTGTAATCAATTGGAATGATGTGATAACAGTCACCATTGTGCTTGACAATGTGGTAATTGGAGTTGTCAAATTATTGAATGACGTAGATACTGTATCTACTGTTGTGGAAATTGTTGACATTGTGGTAGATAATGTCTCGAAAGATGTACTTAGTGTAGGTACACTTCCTGACAATATTCCAACAGTCATAGATATAGTCATAAATGCTGAAGAAACGGCATTTATAGATCCTGCAGCAGCTCCCAAATTGGTACATGCTGTAGCAAGATTTTCAATATCTGTAGTAAATCCTTGTAGGTTACCAGCATATGCAGCGGCTCCTAATTTAGCTACTTCAACAGATAATGAACCCAGACCAGCAGCAGCATTAGCTCCGTATTCACCAACAAGTTTAACGCCTTCTCCGAATAATTTGAATCCTTCTCCGAAAGATCTAGCGGCATCACCAACAGCTCGGATAATATCTGCGACTCCTTCAAGAGCGGATTTTATACCTTTACCAATAGACTCAAATACCTGTCCGACGCCTTCAAGAGCAGATTTAACAGCATTACCAAATGACTCGACAACTGTACCAACACCTTCTAGAGCAGATTTAACACCTTCTCCAAATGATACAAATACTTCGCCCAAACCAGATAGAATGCTATTTATAACCTCTCCAGTAGCTCGAATGGCGTTTGCAAGACCATCGATAATATTTACGATACCTGTTATAACAGTATCTATTATATCGGCAAGTATCTGGAATACCGATACTATACCATTAACAATAACTTGAATGGTTTGACCAACGGCTATGATAGCATCAGAGATTGATCTTATAATATCTGCTATAGCATTGACAGTTGCAATAATAGCATCCGCGAGAGATGATACTACAGAAGCAATGCTTTCAAATAATACTTTAAGACCCTCGACTAATGGAGTAAACACCGGCTCAATAGCGCTCGCCAAATCGGATAAGAATTGTGTAATCATCTCTCCAACTGGTGTGAGAATTTCAACAATCTTTTCTAACAGTGGACCTAAAAGACCACCTATAACGGTCAATAGAATATCGCCGATAACTTTAAATAAGTTTTCAAGAGCTGGAATAAGTCTATCACGGACGCCCATAAGTGCATTGCCTAAACTTTCAACAAATTTAGTTGCTACTTCGACTGCCGTTTGGACTAAAATATCCATATTCTCGACAATACCTTTAGCCAATTCCACTAGCATTTGAACTGAGGCGTTAATTAGTTCTGGTGCATTTTCAGTTATACCTTTAATTATACCAATAACTAATTTAAACCCTGCATCAATGAAATAAGGAATTAATTCTACAATACCTCCAATTGCTGCTTTTATAGTTTCGACAAAGGCCTTAACTAAAATAGGAGCGGACTCAGCTATTGCTTGAGCGAATACCACAAATCCTTGAACAACCGTGTTAAGAGCTTGTGGCGCTATTGCGGCTAGTTCTTTTATTGCCGTGACAAAGGCTAAGAATCCAAGACCTGCTATTAGAACGGACGAGGCCGCCATAATAGATGATATACCGAACGTTATAAGTGTTTTTGATAATATCATTAAACCGGGAGCCACAACCTGCGCTAAAGCTCCGGCGGCTAGTAAAACCGTTAAGTTTCCGGCCAATGCGACCAGAGCAACACCAACGGCTACTATATTCAATGTTGATAACAACATAATAGGAACTGCAAGCAAATTCAATGCTACAGCCATACCCATTAATTGTAACATACCACCAGTTGAACCAACTTTATTGACAATGGCCATAGCAGCAACCATAGCCGCAAGAACACCAATAATGGCCCCTGTAGCAGCAAGAATACCTTGCCATGGTTGTGCGGCTACATTAGATAACGCAGATCCAACAGCATAAAGAACGGGAGCAAATACTGCAATACCACCTAGAGTTGTAACATCGGGGTGAATATGGTCAATTATAGCGGTCATTGCGGTTAGAGTACCAAGAACTAGAACAATCCCTCCGAGCCCGACTAGCATTTGTTTCCAATCAAGTTTTCCGATTTGCTCCATTGAGGTACCAATAGCTAGCAATACCTCCGCAAATGCAGAGAACAACGTCTTGAGTTGTCCAACTTCAACAAAGTTTTTGACAGAGCCATTGATTATCTTCGCAGTGTAAGCCATCGCTATGAATACTGCAGAAATACCTGCAGAAGCAGCAAGCAAACTCCCCCATGGTTTATCAGCTAATTTCGTTAAATTGTCTGCAACAGCTGTCATCATTGCAGTTAAAATAACCATTGACAATGCTGCACCGGCATTAAATTTAATTTTCTTCATTAAGGCAGCAACGCCAACTAAAGAAAATAGCATTACTTCAACAGCAGCAATACTTTTAACAATTTGTTCAATTGAAAGTTGTGTCAGAGGTTCTATAGATTTCGTTATGGCATATATAGCCAAACCAAATGACACAAGAACCATAGCCGAAGACATATTCACTTTTGCTTTCTTCATTAAATGAGAAACGCCAACCATTGATAGTAACAGAGCTTCAACTCCGGCCATACCAAGGAGTAGCATATCCCATTCCATAGTTCCTAAGTCAATAACGGATTGTGATAATAACCAAATGGACGCACCGAATGCTATCAATCCTGCCATAGCACTCTTATCAATCTTAACTTTTTTCATAAGTCGACTAGCAACTGCTAAAGACTCCATAAGAGTGACCACGGAAGCCGTAGCGGCAAGGATACTATCCCAGCTTAATGCAGCGATTTTGATTAGTGATGATGTTAAGATCCTTATCGAGATAGCAAACACTATCAGATTAGCTAACGCACTCTTGGTAACGTGGACTTTACTCATCGCTCGAGATGCTATCGCCAATGAAGCCATAAGAGTAACCACAGATCCAACAGCGGCTATGAGTTGAGGCCATTCTATCTTCGCTAATGCTTTGACAGACCAGACAAGTGTTCTTATAGATAAAGCGAATACCATAAGTTCAGCAATCGCACTTTTATTGATATGTACTTTATCCAAACTCTTGGTTGATTTGACCAGTCCATAAATCAATACTCCCACAGCAGGTAATGCCATTGCCAATTTCTCTGGTTCTAACTTAGCGATTGCTCGTATAGACCATACTAAAAGTCTTACTGCTAAAGCAATGCCCATTAGATGCATTATCTTAGCTTCGGAACCTTCTAGTTTATCGATAGCTTTTAATGCTTTAACAAGGCCATAAATAGCGGCATAAGTACCTGCAATTGCTTCCATCAACTTATCACTAGGAATCTCGGCCATTTTTACCATAGCACTTGCCAATACTCGGATAGCAAATGCGATACCGATTAATTGCATCGATGCACCTTTAGGAATCTCCGTTACACTCATTACACGAATAAGTTTTAGAAGTATTCCGAGAGCAGCCCCTAGACCAAGCATACCTTTAGAAAGGTCTTTCATCTCAATCTTAGAAAGTCTATCAATAGACAATGCTAAGATACCTAATGCGGCTGCTATCATAACCAAAGAGCCTATCTTGATGCTTTGAGTAAATGAGTTTATAGTTCCTTGTAGAGATGTAAATACACCTTTTACTTCATCAACAACACTTTTACCAGAATCTTTAGCATCGCCAAACATTCCTTTAAACTTCTCAACGAGCATATCAATGATAGTCCCTTTGGAGTTCTTGAATTTAAGCCATTTATCGAAAGCAAATAAACCGATAAGAGCTTTAATTATGCTTGCAATATCAAATGATACGAAAGCATCTTTAAGTCCGTCATATCCTGTCTTAAACCCTTCAACAATACTAGACCAAGCTTGAGAAGTAACTTCTCCAATTTTAGATAAGGCAGATGATAATTTTTGTCCTGCTTTACTAAATATATTAGCAGCTCCAGAGAATATAGCTTCCGCATGTCCAAATGGATTAGCTAAAGATTTTAATTTAGAGAATAGGAAACTGAAAGCTGCACCTATTGTACTAGATACTTTTCCAAGCATACTTCCTATTTGTTCAAATTTATTTGATGAAAGAACAAACTTTTCAATAGCTTTGACAAAAGTAAGAATTTTTCCGGTGACATCAGATAATGTCGTAGCAAAAGTTACTAAACCTTTACTATCACCAAATTTAGAAAATCCACGAAATATATCTTTTATAATAAATACTGCGATACGACCAACAGTAACAATGATATTAAATACATTGGATAAAGTTTTACCTAAATGATAAAATACCAAATATGCGTTTGTGCTAGAACGTATAGATTCCATGAAACGAGCAATAGAATCTGCTGCTGTTCTTATAGGCAACAATATACTTCCAGACGCATTACCTACGGCTTTAATCCCTTTAAAAACCGTTGATAAAGCAAACCCAAGAGTTACAAAGGTTTGACCCACCATTTTACCTATACTATTTATAGTATTGAAAAGTAACGTGTTATTTTTTAAACCTGTTGTGAAATTCTCAAGGGCTTTTGTTATATTGTAAAATGTCTTGGCAGATTGTTTATAATCACCAATAACCGAACGAAATCCTTCGCGGAATTTTGTCAAGGCAGTGAATACAATTTCAAAACTGTTTTTAATAGAGTTGAAAAATGCTTCTTGACCGCCCATGTCCTTCCATGTTTTGAGCATGGCATTTCGATAGTTACCAAGACTTCGTTCCATACCAAGAACTTCATCCCAGTATTTACCTTGGTCGTCGCTAATAAACGGATTGACAATATCACCAATACTTGTCCACATTTCTTTGGCTTCTTCAAATCCACCTAGGAAATATTCCCAAGTTGTAGCCCATCCAGAACCGATTGCTTCCTGAACTGTATCAACCAATTGACCGAATGATTTAACTTTAGTCGCAGCATCAAGCATTGACTCGTCTTCAGAGAACTCACGCAAAGTTTCCAGCAAGACTTCAGATGTTAACCAACCATCTTGTAGAGACTCACGAAATGACTTAGTCATGTTCCGAGCTTTACCAAGTTTCTCAGCAGTTTGAGTCAATCTATCTTGAAATAGTTTACCACCCATACCGGCGTTAACTACTGAGTTCCAGTCCTGTAGACCAACTTTACCAGCGGCTAATGCTTGAGACAATTGGTACATTGCGGTCGATGCTTGTTGGGTGTTTGACCCAGAAGCCGCAGCCAAGTTAGAGATACCTTTAATAGCCGTAGCGGATTTGTCCAAACTTACACCAGCCGCCGTAAACGTACCAATGTTTCGAGTCATGTCGGCAAATGAGTAAATAGTCTTATCCGCGTAGTCATTAAGTTGTTCGAGAGCACCAGAAACTTTACGCATACGGGTTGAAGAATCTGGAATTTCCCATTCGGTATTGGTCATGATTGTTTGGATTGATCCGAGTTTATTCTTATACTCTTCTAAACCATCGCCATAACCTCTAAAGAACTGTCCTGTGAAAGACATTGCTTTTTGCATCATTCCGCCTAGGACATTACCTAAAGCGATATCCATAACAGATAACGAGTTCTGAACAGAAGATGCCGCATTAGCAAATGCATTCGATAGAGGACTTGCGTCAAATCCTCCGATCTTAGAATTTAGCCCATCAATCGATTTAATCGAGTTGGGAAAGCCTTCGTGATTATCTGCCTTTTGGAAAATACCCTTTAGACGGGATAGAATTGATGACGTGTTAGCTGTTTTGCTAGCAATATCAGTATTCATTCTATCAATAGACCGTCCGCCACCAGACATATCAATGTCTTGAGTGCTTCGAGAGAAAATTCCTCTGAGGCGAGATAGTAGTCCCTCAGATTTTTGTGTCGATTTTGAAATTGTATCATTCATACTCGACATATCTGAGGCTATGTTTTTAGTAGCGTCCTTACCATTGACTTTGGCAAAAGCTTCTTTCAATCTATTGATTGCGGCGATTGCTTCATCCGCATTCTTAGAGAATCCTTTATTGTCCAGGGTGACTTTGGCTACTTTTTCGTCTACATATCCTGCCATAGTTTACCTTTCTTATTTCTTCATAAGTTTCTTAACTCTTTCCAAAGCTTCCATATCAATTTTGTCAATTGCTTTAGAATTTTTATTAACTTGGGATTGAGCTTTAGCGAAATTTTCAGCAATCTTACCTAGTTTGCCTTTAGTAGTTCCGATAGACTCCATTTTACGTCGACCCAGAATTCCAGGTTTCTTTTGAGCAATAGAGAGAATATTATCGGCGTAATCGCTGGCTGCTTTTTGTTTTGCAGCTTTCTTAGCAGCATCTCTAAGTAGAGCTTCATCCATTCGTCTAGTAAATCGTTCGGTATCTTTTCTATGAACTTCTTTTACTTTATCAGCAAGATGTTTTCCCGCAGACTTAAGTTTACCAAATTTATCTTTTTTGACTACAGAATTAGACTCTCGTATAGAATTCATTTTCTTAAGACCACGAGCAATCTCTTTGGCACGCTGTCTATCGATTATATAGTTTGCGCCCTTATAACCCATATAAGCACCCAAAGCAACACCGCCTACTAAAGCAGCACGTTTTAAATACTTTTCAGTTTTTAGACGTTTTTCGGCTTTTGAAGCGGCAGTATGAGGATCGTAACCTTTGTTCATATATCTATTGATTAGATGTTCCCTACGGTTGCGATGACCCCATCTCATTCCTTTGATTCCAAAGTGTTGTATCACGTCCTTGGAAGATTGAATTGAAATATAATCCATGAACTATCCTTTCTATTTAAAATAATCTTCTAGTATCTTGTCGATTGTTTTCTTATAAACAGAATTAATTGCAGAGTCAATATATGGTCTTGGTGGAACATACCCTCCTGTTCCAGTTCCGTGGCCATAATGGATTAACATAGCAACATTAACCCCATTATTTAAATTCGTATTATAAATTTCTAAATCCTGCCCTCTCGATGTAGGGATAACGCGATACCCCCATGAGTTTGCGGTTTCTCCAGAATTCTTAGGAGTAGCGTCTTGTAAAGCTTTAACAATAGCTTTTCCTAAAACATCCATGTCGGTTGTACGAGGTCTTGTTAAAAACTTTTCTAAATGTCCAAAATCTCCAGAAACTGTTATAGCCATTATTTATACCTTTTTCTCATTTTGCTTCATCCACTCTTCTTGTTTTCTGCGGTTTTCTAAAACAATTCGACGGTGTTCTTCCATGGCTTCTGCCCTTGACATCTTCTTAGGCGGCTCCTGTAAAGATCCAACACAATTTAGAAGCATTATTAATTTATTTAAATTTCTATCTTCCCACGAAAAAGGAATATGATTTAAAGCCATGTATCCATAAATTATTTCAGACGTGAAAATTTTCTTTCTAGAAAATCCTGTTCCAGAATTTCTATTTTTAGGAAGTACTGTTGCGGATGGAGTATGTTTTAGATACATTAAAATTTCTTCCATATTTTCTTGGGATAACATTGCTATATCTAAATCTTCATCACAAATGATTGTTATAAAATCCAACATTTCTTCTTTTTTTATATTTTCGCCATTATCTATGAATCTTTTTTCATATTTAGTTTCCCATTTGTCCAAATTCTTAAGGGTGTATCTAAAAGTCACCTCTTTACCAGGATTAGAAATAAATTCTTCTTTAACCTCATCCCAATACTCGACATCATCTAAACGAATAGTTAAGAATTCTTGTCCCATTTCACACCTCAAAAAATTTAAAAATAAGGAGGATATGTAGAATACATATCCTCACCCATTTTACTGAACGGCATTCGAAGCTTTGTTAATTCCACGAATATGCGCAGTGATACCGACAATAAATGATTCCAGAACTTTACGAGTTTCATCATGGAAATCTTCAATCAATGCATCATAAGCAAGAGATTGTTTGAATTCCTCACGAATAGTTTCGCTCTTGAGGAAACGTTTACCGTCTTCAGAACGGAGACCATAAGCACTTAGAACAATATCGTTAAGGATTTCGTATACCTTTTCGATATTTTTTTCTTCGACAAGTTTATCAATGTAAGCAGCCATATCTTCTTTTCCGTATCGAGATTGCAAAGCAATTAGTTCCATACGATTAAGGTTGAAATATAGTTCTTCTACTGTCGTAGCACCATCGAAATCTTCATATTGTACTTTTTGTTTAAGCATAAGTGAATACCTCCATTCTTAATTATGACAACAGTTCTTTAACTTTGTCAGGAAGTGGCAAATATGGTTTTTCTGTATCGGTACCATATAGAGCATCTTCGAGCTTTTTAAGCTTAGTAGGTTCTACTTCAGTTGAAACAATAGTCAACACAGATACTGGTTTTTGTCCTGCCATTTTAGCTGGAGTTGATTTAACTGACCAGCTTGGGTTTTGTGGTTCTGGTGATTCATTCACAGTACCGTAAGCGCGTTCAGATGGAGCAGCTTTACATCCGTACCATAGGTGGAGTTTGTAACCAAAGTTTTCACCTTTTACGTCATTACCAAGAATTGATTTGAATGCAAATCCAAATGGTTGTCGAGCTTGACCATGGGCACGAAGACCTTTAACAGGTTCTGCCAAACCATCACAAGCATCGAATTCTTTTGGTGAACTGAATGCTTCGATTGTACCTTCAAATTTTTCAGGTCCAGTGATTGAGAAGAACAGCATGTTGTCAGCGTAGTGTTCACTAGCTTCTGCGCCAGTAGGAGATTCGTTAGCTGCAGTGATACCGTTCCAAGCAACACCTTTTGGATATTGTCCTGTTTCATCTTGAGGATACAAAACAGCTTCCGATACACCGGTTTCATAAAAACGTTTTCCGATTTCGTCAAATACGAGTTTTGCCATTAGGCCTTACCTCCAGTTGTAATTTCTAAGATAGTATGGTTCATATTATCAACTATGAACTCGTGTTTATATCGACAATGGGGATTGTCCAATAACACATCGATTATCGGAGAATCCACACGTTTGTCAATAATTGTGATTTGATAAGTTTCATGAGAATAATATTTTACATTATCCGCATGTCTCTTATGGATACCATGTCGTCTGTAGAGAATACATGGGTATGTTAATTTGCTACTTGCGGTTGGATTGTAGATGATTTTATAAGGTTCTCCAAGACCATCAACTGCCTTCTCCAGCAAGTCCTGGATATGCATTCGCTTGCTCATTATATAATCCTCCTAAATCCAAAATAATTCGTGGAGATTTGATAGCGTATCGCTCAACCTTCCACTTCTGACCCATAAAAGTAACGTATAACAAATTTGTGATGCGAGTCATTAAGAATGGATGGGCAACGATTGAAAGACGATTGGTGATTTGAACATTGTCTATTGTGGATTTGCTGCTATTTTGATTACGAAACGTAGTGTCGTTAATCAAATCACCTTTGATAGGTTTAACAACAATTTTCGGTTCATAGACACCTGGTTCTACTTCAACATCCTCCAATCGAAAACCTGCATTACCCGAATACTTCATTCTTAGCCTCCAGGAACTCCTGCACGTGCAGCTGGAGCGCCAGCAGCTTGTGATTGAACGTCAGCTTGGTGTGCTTTTGGAGCAACAGTTGTATCTGGAGTAAAGTATACCGCAGCTTTAGCACGAACAAGGGCACCAGACAAGCGAGTTTCGATAAGGTATTTGTGTTTGTTGAAGTCAATGTCGAAGTCTTCGAAGCTGTTGACTTCCCCACCTTTGTTAGTACCAATTTGGTAGTCAGCAAGGTTAACCATGATCATTTCTTGTTCTTTGATAAAGTTACTTTCAACAATATCGGCAACGCCCATCAATGATGCAAGATATTCTTTAGTAGCAGGTTGTTGACCACCGAATACCCAGTTACCATTCTTGTTGCGCAAGAAACGAAGTTTAGTAAGGAACAATGGGTTTACATACAATGTAGGTGTTCCAGAACCAAGCATCTTGGTCTTTTGTTCAGCAACGATTTCAAATACGTCCAACATAGCATTTGGATTGTATTTAGCTTTGATTGTGTAGAAGTCTTCGTCTTTAGTAATAGGCCGAATCTTGTCTTCTTTGATTTTGTCGTCAGAACCAGTTTCGCGTCCGTCAGAAACCATGATTGCTTGCGCAATTTCATCGTTAAGCTTGATACGCATTTCTTGACGGAAGAAAGCTGCTACGTCCAATTGTTGACTGATGTCAATAAGGTCATCACGGTCAATTGATTGCTTTTTGTAGATGGTTTGTGGGTCAGTTTTACGAGAAAGGAATCCGATGATTTGTTCTTTCTTTTCTTTACCCTTGATGTAACCTTTGGCACGAAGTTGTTCGTCAGAAAGATTTGTTAGGTCAGTCATAAGAGACTTAACGAAAGCAGTTGGTACTTTTGTAACTTTGCTAAGAATGTGTTCAGTAGCAGTGTTTGGTGAGTAAAGTACTTGGATACCGCCTTGCAAAGCATGATCTGGGAACAACAAATCAAGGTTGTTCATTGAGTGTTGCAAAGTGTCTCCGTCTTGTAATTCATTCAATACTTGACTTACTCGACGTCCAGATTTCTTAGCGTCTTCGAAAGCACTCTCAAGTGAGTGACGGATTTCATCAGTGTTGTTAGCAACGTTTTGGAATGCGTTGTAGTGCATTGTGTTTCCTCCTAATGCAGATTGTTGAATTTCTTCTTCATCGTCTCCTTCGGCAAGATCTTGAAGAATTTCACGTACTTCATTATCTACAGCGGCATCAAATTTTTCTGCCACTTCATTTTCGAAGTTTTCCAAAGCGGAATCAGTAGACGCTTCAACGAGAAGTGCTACAGCTTCTTGTTGGTCAGGATTTAGTGTAGCTAATACCCCATCAACGATATCAGTAGCTTCTCCTTCGTCAGCGTGTTGAATACGGTCAAACAAACTAATACGTTCTTGACCTACCAATACATCGTCCGCTGAGTGAATGATTTGATCACTTTCCATGATAATAATTTCTCCTTCTTCGGGATTTTGTGAGTGTTGTAGAACTTCGGTAATAACCGCTCCCGGATTTGCTCCGGCTACAACAAGAGATACTTCATAGATATTTCCATGAATAACGTCATTACTTGGGGTTCGTTTGATACGATTTGCCCCAATGGACATGGACCAGATGTCACCGTGTTTAACTAATTCTTTGGCTTGTTTACCATTATTGGTATCATTAAAGAATCCTTGTCCATAAACACCATCATTAGCATTATGCAACAATACATGACCAATAATATTCTCTGGGGTACTATGATCGTGCGACCATACCAGAGGAACTTTACGACCATCATTGCCTGCAAATGCCCCATGTCGGATAATAACACCGTCTGTACAACGGGTATCATTGCGGGTTACGTAACCAGCAAAGTCATACTTGGGATGTTTACTCATTCCATGATTTTCCTCCATTATTATTTGCCGCCATTTTGAAGATTCTCTTCACTATACTCAGGAGGGTAATCAGAGTAAGCTTCGCCTTCAGGGGACCCGACAGACCCAGGTAGAGAAACGTCTTGTCTTGCATCAGAAATATTCGGGTTAAACAATTGGTCGGCCATAGGATCTTCGATTGGACCATAACCGATAATAGCACGAAATTCATTTGATGTAAGAATTCTGTTTCGCAATAATGAATCACCAATTGTTGCCAATTGACCTGTAGGTACAAGTTTGAAAGGATTACTATATGTATCGATTCTATGTCCTTGTGTATATCCAGTTTTTGTGATGAATTTACGTTGAAATTCTTCTTTAATTCTGGTAACAATAGGTTCGATAGTTCTGGTATAGTAATTTTGCATTTGATCGGCATTAGCTGTGCCATCCAAAATTGCTTTTGTTAGACCTAGCTGACTTAGTAATTCTTCGGTTAAATACTTAACCTCATCCATAAGATTTGAATTAATTTGTCTGTTTAGCTGAGTGATTTTCTCATCAGCACCGATATATGCAATACCCATTTTAGAGTCTTTCAATTGTCCTTCAATATCTTCGATACGAGCATCCGCTTCTTTTCGTTTGATATCATTTCTAACTGGGTTAGGAAGTTGTAAGATGATGTTCCATTTGTTTGAAATCAACTCCAAATCCTGCTTGTCCAGGATAGATAATTTTTGAATCAATCGAGTCATAGTCGGATTTTCGTTACCTAAAATATTGGCTAAAGGGTTCTCAATAATTGCACACATTTTCTTTGGAACAATTATTTCCGAGAATTGACCTTTAGCTTCATTATAAATCTTCACCCGGATTTTAGTTGGAAACCATTCCATTATTTTTCCGACACGCATGGCTTTTATGTCATAAGAGTCGGACATAGCAGGATTAAGTGTAGCCTCTAGAGGAACAGCAGCTACAACTCCTTCGTCAAATAATGAGTATACCAGATCGTGGAAGAAATCCGTACTGGATTGATCCATATTCATTTCTACTTCGAACAACCGTTGAAGCGGTGAATTCCTTAAAACAACTTGATTTTCTCTTTCCATATCGATCTTTACATGTTGAAATTTCACCATGGAGGCATCAATAGCAATACGGTTAAAAATCATAGACGATATAGCAGATCTAGAGAAAACCCGAGTTGGTATTGAATTGTTTGGATTCAATGCCCTAGGTTCATTAGGAATCTGGAATACTGTTTCGGTTTCCACAAAAGATGAGGAATTTGTGTTAAACATAGACCAAGCATGCTTTAGTCCATCGGTAAAAGTGCCCATAACTAAATATGCCTTTCTATCCAAATAAGTCTTGGTTACGTTTGTACGCAACCCAAGCATCGATTAACGCAGCAACGTTATCGATTTTTTCATCAGAACGACGTTTGGATAACTTGTAGTTACCATTGTTATCCTGAATTGCAATAGTATTACCCATTGCAAATTTCATTAATTCTTCGTCGAATATTAGCATACGTTCCATAGCCAAATTCTTTAATTCTCCCATAGGTACAGACTCTGTTTTAGCACCCTGAATAACTTTTTCAACCCCGTATTCTCCATTGTCTCGAATCCATCTTTCAACGAATTCTCGGGCATTATAGGGGTCGTATCCAAAGGCATAAACTATATATTTGTGTTGATATATGAAGTTATATAAATCGTCATATACCTGCTCCATATCAAGAATAACTCCAGGCATAACATTAAGTGTACCCTCAGAAATCAATTCATCATACTTATTGCGCATTGCCGAAGTCAATTTCCTAAGTTTGGATTCACAAACATAAGAACGAGTTTTAACGCCAAATCGTCCATGACCTAGTGGGAATAAAAATGTGAATGCGCAGAAGTCATCACCTTGAGAAAGGTCAGCGCCCAATGTACATTCTAATCCATTAAAGTTTTGTGGTCTATGTGGAATTGTCTCTTCATATAAGAAGAAGAAAGTATAACCCTCAACTGGTATTCCGAAACGTTTAGCCAGAGTATCAGAACGAGTTGCCGGCTGACTTTCAGCACGTTCAACTTCATCTCTGTAAGTCTCATATGTTACAGTCGCCCCGAGATTTGGGTTTGCTTTCATCCAAAGATCTGGGTTTGCAACTTCTCGAACATCATCGAGTCGATAATACCAAATAGATACGTGAGGGTTAAAATAACGACCTTCTAAGATATCCATAAGCTCCATCTTGATGGTATCCCCCACTCCATCACGAGCAGTTCCTTCGGAAGATGTAGCGATTATGAGATAATTGTCGTTTTTGCTGGCACCTTGTTGAATAGCCCCGATTACGTCTTCTTTGACTTCACCAGAAAGCCACTCATCAACAGATGCATACTTACAACGAAGTCCTTGTAGCTTATCCCTTGACATGGGACGAATCTCAAGTAAACTATTCGTTGCGAAATTCTCAACACCCTTCTTGGTAGACGCTAATAATTGCTTTTTGGTTAGATTTCCGGTCATTTTAGAACCTTGAGTCATATAACCAATTAGCGGACCCTTTGCACGACTCAACGCAGTCCTAAATGGACCCATAATTTCCTCCGCCTGTTTCATTGTAGGCGCAGTAACTACTTGGTGAGTTGTAGCGGTGTCGATTAGAAGCATATACGCTTGCATGAATGTTGAGTAAAGTGATTTTGCGGCACCACGTCCGACAATAAGATACTGTCTATTCGTGAGGCGCTTGAATTTCTTTCGGATTTCCCATCTACCAAGTTTTGGATTGTAGACATTATCCTCAGAAATGTAAAACCACGCTAGGGCACATTCTGCCCATAATCTAAAGGATGGTAAGAGGGTTACATCTCCTCCATCGGTAAGGGTCATTTCGTTTTCACAAAATCTAATAAACCCTTGAATCGCTTTGTCGTCATAGTAATAATCCGGAGACTCAATTAAGAAGTCGATTCGGTTCATTTCCAGAGAGACCGTGCGATTAACCGGAATTTCACCTCTCAGAACTGCTTCTTTGAACTTCATGTATTCTTCCGGATAAGCTTTATTAGATAATACCATAAAAAAAATGCCCCTAACTAAAAGCCCCAAATACCTTTAACTGTATTAATAGCTCCTTGATTTTCTTCTTTCAATTTTCGGAGCTGATCTAAAGTAACATTAGTTATAGGAGAATACTTATTCGTTTTGTTCTTCATAAGATCTCCAACAATAGTCTTGACACCTGTATCGATAACTGAATTAGTTACTGATCGGCCAATATCTTTAGCAAACTTACCATGTTCTTTCTTAGGTTTACGGGTATCGGCAATTTGGTTTGCACGCCTTACTTGTTCGGCGAAATCATTCTCCAAACGGAGTCGTCTTGTCGCAGCTTGAAGATCGTGTTCGGTCATAGAATGACGCTTGTGATACTTCATGTTCCAAGCTTTACGAGCGGCTTTACTTTCTTTTCGAGCCATTCTCGCTTTAGAATGCGGCAATTTTGATAGACTTCGTCTAAAACCCCATTTCATTCCTTTAATTCCGAAATGTTCAATAACATCATCAGAACTATTAGTTTGAATAGCATGGAGAAGATCTTGATCTACATCATTCATTAGATCCCTCCCTATTTTGTAAGATTATACGATGAGCGGTAGATTGTAAGGATCTTTCTAGCGAAGATAAAATGCTACCGACAGGCGGATCAAACTTCAAACGAATGGACACAAGCACATATTGCTTGACCAAACGAACGAGGTTAGGATCCTTATTAGGAATTAAAGATTCCCAATCAGCATCTTTTTTAGACTCGAAAGTTAATTGAATGTTCGTCAGTTGAGATAGCTCTCCGACAATACCATCCAATTCTAATAACAATCTATCATCGTATCCTGTATCTTCTTCGGAAGCGAAATCTACAGATGTCTTAATATCATTAAGAATCGTCATATAGTTCACCTACCATAATTTAGTATCTCCAGGAGATCTTTCTACATAGTTCATTGATTGAACTCTACTAAATCCGTAATGAATGATATTGTGCGTATTATACGATGTTGTGATTAACAGATCGGGATTCAATATAATATCTTCTCTCCATTCCAATATATCTTCTTCTAACAAAGGGATCATATGATGGACTAAAGGAGGACCTTCGATTTCGACGTCTTTAATACCTAAATCATACCCTAAATCACGAGCAATAATATAATCACGCATCTCTCTCCAAATTCTAGATTTGTAGAACGCGTTAGAAATTTCTCTTGGGGATTTGTAACCTCGATTCATGAGAGATAAAAAGTTAAGTCTATCACCAAAATTATCAAAAGTGAGAAGTTTTTTATAACTAAGATCTTGTAAATGTTCTCTATCTTTACCCAATAGGATCATACTACAATTCTTCAGATGGAGCATATCCACGAATAGCTGCGATTACAGCTTCGCTATCGCCCTTGCCTTTAACTTCACTTTCGATCAATTCGATTTTAGAATCTGATAATTTTTTATTAGATCTCATTGTTTCGAGTTGTAGCTCACGTTCAGCGGTACCGAATCGCAACAAAGCATTCAAAGTACTTGGAGCTATTGTACCATCGTCTAGTTGTTGGTTTGCAACGACAAATGCTTTCATTGTGAGCTTGTTTAACATACCTTCTGGAGTTATTCCGGGAGGTAGTTGTTTAGAATCACTTTTCTTCCGTACCATTTTCAGTCACCTCTTTTGGTTGAGATTGCTGAAGACGGCGAAGTTCTTGAACAGCGTGCTCGATATAATCGGACGCTTGTTCTGGTGTAAGTTTTACACCCGTTTCTGCTGCGTAAGATAATAGCTTATCCAAAGCTTCTTTTTTCTTAGAATCGTTTGCAATAAGCATGTTATCCAAAGCGGTTACAATAATTAGAGCTCGATCTGCGAGAGTAACTACTGCTTTATTGTGAGTTGCTGCTCCAAGATACTTAATTAAGTTTAGTGCTACTGGAGCAAACACGATAACTAACGTTACCAATGTAATAATATCATCTACTGAAAATGTCATTTCTCGTTCTCCTTATTTGAAGTGCGTAGTTCTTCTATATAATCATTGACAACTCTCGATACATACGAGTTGTATCCTTTCTGAGTGTACTGATCATATAGATAAAGAATCTCTTGTTCCGATAATCTACCAGAATGAATTCCAGTGATTATTTGGAGCCTAAGAAAATCTCGTTCTTGATTCTTATGCATCTCTTGAAAGCTTACAGTTAGCGCATTAATGGAATTTTTAATACCATTAATCTCGTCATTCTGTTTAGCTTCTAAGTCGACCCATACTTTTTTAAATGCTTTGATGCCAACTTTGTAAATGGATGCTCCAACTCCAATGTAAACACCGATTTGACTAAGTACCTCAGGAGATATCAACCACATTAATAGTGCTTTGATATGCTCTTGCACTTCATTGTTCATGGTTTACCCTCCTTTACCAATACATTCCCCCCTAGATAGTAATCCCAATTTAGGACTTTTTACCACTCCGGAGAAATTTCAGAGAGGTGGGGCGATGCAAAAGGGTCGAAAATTTTTGCGACCCTCCCCCTATGGGGGTGTGAAATTATTCTTCTGAATTTTCATTTTCAGAAGTTGGTAGACGAATCGGTGTTTGTGTATCTGTACGACAGACTGTCCAAACATCTTCAATTGGACCTTCATCAATGATTAGGTTGATGGCCATAGCATGACGTTGAGCTTCTTCAACTTCATCTAACACATCATCAGTGTTACCAATGACAGCTGCTAGTAGTTCGGATGTGAAGTAACCATTGTCTTCATCCCACTTCTTCCATGAATCAAAGTCAGAGAAAGGATTGTATGGATTGTCGAATGTAGTTAACATTGTGTCAACTACTGTTGTTGCTTGTAAGTAATCTTCCATAACAGTTGTATCTCCTTTCTACTAGACTAGGTTCTGAATGGTTGAGATGCTAACACCTAAAGCTTCAGCTACTTCAGCATAGCTGTGTCCATTACGAATCATGGACTTGGCTCTAGATGCATTAGATAGACTAAGAGCCTTCTCTTCTCTAGGTGTAGCCAATTGTTTAACTCTATCTGTATTAGCGAATCGTAAGATGTCAGTAAGCATCTTAGTACTAACAGCACCAGATTGAATAGCTTTCCATTCATCATCTTCAATGTTGATACGAGTCTTAGCTCCATCAGCACCAGTCTGAAGACGTGCTGCAGCAATGGCTTGTTGTTTAAGCTTCTTAAGTTGATCCTTCTGCATGTCAGGATCTCTCTTTTCTGCTATGACTTTGTTAGCAATGAGTTGTGCTTGGCGTTCTCTAGGTGAGTTGGCTAGAGCTGTGTTAAGCTTGTGTTGTAGTGACTGTACTTGATCACGATACTTAAGCTTTGCTTCCTTGTTTACAACTAAGTTAGGTGAAGACTCAACAACCTTGTTAGCTTTGTCTCGCATCTTACCAAGGGCATTGATATAATCACCATACATGTTTTCGATAGGGGTGCCTGAACCAAGGGTCTTAGCATCTTTAACCATCTCTACAACATGATCAGTTGAAATAGTTTTAGTTTTCTTGATCTTAGGAGCAAGTCTAGGATTAGCTGCCAGCTCTTCAGGAGTTCGATCCTTATACCATGTCTCAAGAGTACGGTGCTCTGTTTTGGACCGGGATATAAGAGTGGAGGCTCCATTTTTTATAGTGCCAGATATAACATCGTAGTGATCTTGGTACTTCTTTTTTAGAGCGGGGATATCATTTTCCCTTTCCGAACGTTTATAATCCAAATTATGTTTCTCGGCATCGATAACAACCATTGAATGTTTAACCGCTCTTGCAATCTCTGATTGAGAAGCACCCTTCAAAGTCATGTCCGTAATAAGGTTGGACACTTCACCCATTGTTTTCTGTTTGATTGTCCAGTTACCTTTTGAATCACGCTTAAGAATATTCTTATCAGGAGAATAATATTGATTGGTATCAAAGTTCTTAAGCTCTTTCAAAGAACGACTTGTCTTAATACCGTTTTTATTATTAGGAATAACCATAACAGTATCGCCATCGAAGTCTGCTCCAGACAATTTGCTAGCAACAGAAGAGTCAATACCAACGGCATCTTTAGCACCCTTCATGAATTTAGCAGGACCATTACCAAGCTTATTGTTTACAGTAAGTTCAGGTAGTTCGAATATTCCTCCATGAGGATAACGAACAAGAACAACTTTCTCACCATTCTTAAAGTTAGGGGCATAGATTTCATTAGCTTTAATACCAGACAAAGGCAATAAAACCTGACCGCGCATTCGGTCGAACCCTGTTAGTTTTAAATTATGACGTTTGGTAGTTAAACCATTTGCAAAGTCTGCCATCATAATTCTACGGACTACAGGATTATTTAGATTAGCAATTTCGTCGAACTCTTTTTGTAATTTTTCATACGTCTTTTGAATGCGACCTTTAACTAATACTGGAGGTTGCTTAGAAACAAACTGAGAAGATAAGGTTTTTGACCAAGTTCCCCAGTCGCCTTCTTCATTAACTTTATTGATAGCACCTTTCTGTCCATTAGGTTTGATTTGTGCACCAAATGGATTATCAGGGTCATCTTTAAGTTTCTTAAGAACATCTTCTTTTGGTGTTCCTTGCTTCTTGTTGGTGTTGAAAATAACATCGACGCCTTTAGGGAAATCTTTTGGATCTCCATAAACGGCCATACCTTTAAGATAATGAGTTCCTCCAACACCAATACGAACTTGAGCATACTTGGAATTTCCTAAGTCAAGATCTTTAACTCCAGGACGCAATTCCATGACACCATCTTTGTCGGTTCCACCTTGTTCATCATAACGAATACCAACACGTTTCCAATCAAGATGCTCGATTGGTTTTAATCCTAATTTAGTTGTTCCGTCTTCAGTCTTATATAAATTAGGAGGTTTGATTTCGTGTTTGTGTTCTCTGACAATATCTGGATTAGGTTCTTTTGTTAGAACTTTCATTTCTACCCAGTGATCATCATTTGTTGCGTTCTTAACATATACTTTATGCATATGATAGCCATCGGCTTCAAGTTGTTGAACAGCACGTTTAAGCATATTTTCGTTTATACCTAATTGTTGTGCTGCACCTAAACCAACGTCAAGATAAGGATTTTCTTTAATTAAATCTTTCAAGTCAGATTTAACTTGTTCCATACGATTGACTTTTTGTTTGACAGAAGCGTCCATATTCATTCGAACAGTGGATTCAGGAATACCAGTTTGTCTAGAAATTTCGATCGAACCAAGACCTTTGTCAGCTAGTTCTTGAATCCTAGAAATATTATGTAAACGAATTTGTTGTTTAGCAATTGTATTTCTAGCTCGAAAATCCGTTGTAGTGATTCCAAGTTTAGCAGCGATTTGAGTATCAGTCAGACCGTTTTTACGATATTTCGCAACTGTGTCAGACCAAGACGTGGCTCGCTGATATGAATTTTCACCAGAACCCCAAGCATAGCGTCCACTATGAGGAACATTGCCTTGGTGTGGGGTACCTGTATGCATTAAATAATAATCTTCCAGATCCATGCTATGCCTTTCTATTCCGGTTTTCTTTCAAGAATTGCGGAGAATTCTTTAATTGTATTATAGACATCATAAACATCTTCCGCTTCCGGAATATATGTGTCTATTTTGTTGCCTTGATATATGCGTAATTCAAAATCTGTTCGTTCTGGTTTTACGCCATACTCTAAACAGAAATAAGCAGCATATACAAGTAGTTGTTCCATTTTTGGTTTTGTTTTGCCAGTCTTCAAATCATGAATCCTAAGAAAACCACGAGGATTATCTTTTGTTGGTGGATCATAACGAATAGCATCAGCAGTACCAAAAGCATAAGGACTATAGAATAATAAAACTTCACTATCCATACGATATCCAATGGCATCGTTTACAAAATTTGCAACGGCTGGATGTGTATGACCTGGTTCTAATCTAATTCTATGATGAATAGATAAACTAGCGAATTCGTGAAGTTCCGTGCCTCTTTGTTTTGCCTTCTCATTTTCAAAACGTTCTACGAGTTTTTCCGGCTCATAATTAAGCCAGTGGCATTGACTAGCACTAAGGAAACTATGATGTCCTTCGAATTCTGGATGCTTGTTCCATTTCATTCAATATAGCCTCCTTATTAGCAGGATAGATAGTTCTAGCCCAACCTCCTGTTGAATTATACTTGTTTAAGTAATATTCTTGATTAGGACGGTATGGAGCAGTTCCACTACGTTTAACTTCTAAATGATAGGAATATGGTCCAATGTCTACAGACAAGTCAGGGATTCCTTGAATATAGCTAGAGTCATTCTTTTTGACTATAGCATCAGGAAAACGACTTTTAATATCCTTGATTAGTTCTCTTTGAAAGTCTCGTTCCAATTTGGACATATGGTTGTACCCCAATTCCTTTCATTAAATTTTTTCTTAGATTTTATAGACCTAGATATTGCGTCATCAATTGAAGCCGGGCTTTTGAAATAAATGTAAAAAAGATCATTAAAGGAGGTATTCACGCGATTTATTCGACCTTCGGATTGGTCCATTACTCGGTATGAGTAATTTAATGAATAAAACAAAATCGTATCAGTAGTAATACAATTCCAAGCCTCGGCTCCTGCGGTGTACTGCACTAAATATATCCACGAGTCACTGTTTGGTATAGCTTCGTGCTTACTGCCGTTGTATTGATAATACGCTCTATTTAATTCTTGACAAATATCTTTCAAGATGTCAAGCTCATAGATATAGTTGTAAAACACAATTACTTTATCTCTTGTCATAATTTCATTCTTAACTGCTTGCTTTCTACGGTCGGAAGAATTAACAATCCTTCTTAACACTTGAGTAAACTCAGAAGCACTGGTAATAGGTTCTTCCGTGTATGGATTGAACCTTGACTTCATTACCTTAGAATATAAATCTTTGTCAAAAGATGTGTTGATTGTGAGTCGGTTAACTTTAGTTTTTCTAAAGTCTTCCATCGCCACCACCAAACTTCTACGGAGTCTATCTAATCGGTCTACTCCATGATATCGTTTGATCTGTGGAAATTTTGAGTAGGGATTGTATTCAACGTGCATATCAACAAACTGAGATTTGTTTTTGTAAAATCCGTTTGCTATAAATAAGCACATCCAATCTATCCATACATCACCAGGCGTTGCTGTTAACATTATCCATTTATTCTTTCGGGCTATCTTAATAAAAGACATACCCCATGAACCATAACCGATTGCTCGTTGTTCATCAAATAAAAAGAATGCGTTTTCAACATCAGTATACTTGGTAATATTATTCCAAGAATCAACTGTCCCAGTTATACCTAGAGCTTCCATATCTCTATGCCACTCTTTATCATTTCGCTTTTTGGCTACTGTGATAATATACAACGGTAAGTCTTTGTGATTCTTCAAATAATAAAACAGGCCGGTAAAGGATTTACCAGAACCGACCTTACCTAACAATACAGAACCATTATGCAATCTATCAACTGCCTGACGTTGATAGTCGTATAATTCAATTTTATTAGAAGCCATATTTACGACGTAGTGGATTATCTACCACACGAATATAGGCATTCTTAAGGTTTAAACGAGCATATTGTCCATCTGGACTTGGGTCTCGTCGAGCGATGGTCATGTCACAAATTGCGATTTCCAAATCGTCAATAATTGACAGCTGCGATTCTTCAGTTAGATACATACGATCACGAGGATCAATATCACCATCAACTGGAGTAGTTCCATCGTCATAAATAATGGCAATACTTGGTAAACCAAATTGTGTGTATACACGGACCTTGAAGAAATATGATGGTTCGAACATGTCCGGGTTCTCTTCCATCTTAGCGGCGAGATCATCGGGAACATCTTTAGGCGAATATTGTTTAACATTTACACCATAAGATAAGAGTAGGTCAACATCTTCAGGATTTACTTTAACATTAAAGTAACGATCTCCTGCACGATTGTATTTTTCCTGACGCCCGGTGAAGTTTCGAGCGAAGAGGAAATCGACTTCTTCCAAAATAATTTGTGAGTCGGAGATTTGAGTAATTTTTGTTGTTGCTGTCATTTGTATGTCCTTTCTATTCTGACGTTAGTCTGACATTGTTACAAAAAAAATAAAGAAGAGAACAAATCAGCAGAATTTTGTTCTTCCTCTCTATTATGTGCCATGTAAATCCTGCGAAGTCTATAATCGACCTGCGGGAAAATTCAATCACGCGTTCTCAGGAGTTTTGATTTTGAGAGTTCCGTGATTGATAGAAATAGTGTGAGTGTTTGGATACTTGTCTTGAAGTTCGAGAGCGTCGACATAGTCTTTAGGCATGTCGTCAACAATATCTTTGATATCGCCAACCTTCATGATTTTCTTAAGACCATCAACAGCAATCTTGTCGTAGAAGCTGAAATCAACATCTTCGATATCAAACTTGTCTGTTTGTTTGAACAAATATCCTTTTGTTCCAGTAATGGACTTGAAGTTTTCATTGTCTTCTGTCCACGTACATTCTGCTCCAGTCTTAGAAGCATAAATAGATCCAACTTTACCAACGAATTCGTCACCTAAGTAAATATGACCTTTCGATTGTTTGGTGATGAAGAAATCTTTATCGACCAATTCCTCTTTGGTCCATACCCGTTTAAGCAAATATGTGTTGGCGTACTCTGCTCCTGTTGGAGACCATTTGTCATCTTCGAGCTGAGCAATATAAACAGCGTTATTAATTAACGCCATACGTTTGTAAGTATGCTCATGTTCAAATCTGTAATTATACTTCTCTTGTTTACCGAAATCTTCAACAAATTTGATAATCTTCTCATCAGCATTTGGAATCTTAACAGAGTCCGTCTTGATATGACAGACTTGATATCCTTGCTCCTCGATAGCAAATTTCAAATCGACCATAAATAAAGCACCACGTTTCGCAACGATGTTGTCAATATTGTCTGGGTGTTTGAACTTGTTGTCAAATTTAGCAGAGGTCATTCCGTACACTGAGTTGATTACAATCTTCAATGCAGTTACCAAAGGTTTGAGATATTCTGGATTATCCAGGAATGGTGCCAAGACACCGTCAAACATTTGTTTAACTTCATCAATCTTATTGTGTTTCAACAACACACGAACTTTAAGCAAGTCGGCATAGCGCTGAGTATATGGACCGAAGTAGTTCATATTTACAAGAGAGTTAGGATGCATCGACTCAACGTCGAGCAAAGCAATATTTTTATACACGCCAGGTTCGGCATATACAAACCCACCTTCACCAGTTTCAAATCCACGGTAATATGACTTACCGAATTCATACTTGTATCCTGGGAATATAGTTGCAAGCTTGACATAATTAAATTTGTCTTGTGGACGTGGGTCATCACCAAAGATAAATTTGGCAGTGAGTTGATTGTTTGTTGCGTTCATTGAACCTTTAGCAATTGTAGCTAAGATTTCACGAGCAACATAATCTGCATAAATAGCATCGAACAATTTCTCAGTTGCATCGACGTCATTGACACAGTAGTCAACAACCACAGGAATTAATTCTTCAGGAACTGGTTGATCCCAAGGAATTTCCATCTCGACGTGTTTGATACCAAGATCGACTTCCCAGCGTTTAAGCGATTGTTTCTTCTGAGCGTACTCGTAAATATCGGTATAGCTTAATTCGTAAGCTGCCGCATACATTCCACTCTTCGCATTTTTTTCGTTGACAATTCTATATGACTGACGGAATAACTCAAGATTATTACATCCGAGTAATCGTGCATAGAGAATATGGTTGTCGTATCGACGGTTGTTAAACCCAACGATAGGGAAGCTCAACAAATATTCAATTTGGTCCGGTGTTGGGTTAATCCATTTTGTAAATTCGTCATCGTGATATTTCTTCCAGACAACAACAAACAAATTCGGATAGACCTCAATATCGAAGAACACCAATTCTTCTTTTGGATAAATCTTAGTGAAGTTTGTAAGTTTGTTTTCTGTAGCTCCCTCATCGTCTCGAATAGACGACCAAGGAATCTTTTGGAATACTGCAACACAGTACTCTTTATTATTCGTTGAACGAATTGCTCTAAGAAATACGTCGTGCTTCAAATCGGTCAAGTCATATTCAAGACCCATATCAAATGCTTTCTGAATTTCGTGAGCAATAAAATCAATTGTTGGTTTTGTATTTGGATGACTGGGTTCTTTACCTTCAATCATTCCCAACTGTCGTTTAACAAACTTACGCAACGTCTTTTCTGTATATGTGATTTCTTTCACATGTTCATACATTGTCTCATCCCTTCTCTCTTTCAACGGCAAGCCCGATGAAATATGAGAAGGTTGTAAGTTGTTGGATGCTTTGTCAATCCGTCTCAGAGAGGCGTTGCCTTTATACACTTTGATTTCAATATGCTTATCCACCAAATTATTTAACTCGTTGACATTACCATCGTAGATATAATGCAAATGAATACCTTGTCCAGATTTAGAAAGCTCAGCATAAGTCGGTGGAAACTTCGACGCTGCTTCTACATTCAACTCAAGATTTTTATTACCCGACTCATCTTTCAAATCAAAATCAATGATAATATGATTGAGTGGTACTTTGACCCAATGCAACTTGCTTGTTTTAATATCGGACAGAGTGGTTACGACATTATCCCATTTTTCAGATGGATTACCATTTCGTAAAGCCAGCTGCGCAGGATATTCCGCTGCTAGTTTATTAAACACCTCGTTATGATAATTGAAATCTAACCAGTCGTCTGGAATAACAGTATCATTTGCCTCAGTTGTACCTACAACACCTTCAGGAAATGCAACATTCCATCGGAAACCTTTGAAATAATTGTTGACACGCATACCATCAATATGACTGTCTTTCAACATCGTGTCAAAATATCTAAGAGCTTCTCTCTTGATGGTTGCTTTATATCCATCGGTCTTCCATCCCATGTCTTCCAGATACTCACGATATAACTCACTGATTTGTTTCAGTGTTATACCATGTTGCATATGAATTGCATTGGTACGCATGAAGTCAAAGATATGGTCCGTCTGTTCTGCCATGTCGACATCGAAATAATCGTCATAGTAATCAAAACCCAATTCTTCAAATCTTTGAATTGCCATGTTAGCAATATACGGAAGCTCATACTTGATTTGGGTCATGAGT
>ERZ773100.88-NODE-88-length-57569-cov-7.315680_pt1 | contig 57569 bp, 48 predicted proteins | sample MGYA00511119_ERZ773100 | MGnify/ENA primary metagenome ERZ773100 (study PRJEB29015, sample SAMEA2738000) | human oral metagenome | biome: human oral; feature: human-associated habitat; material: dental | place: China | collected 2111 ...
CGGGCCTGAGCGGGCTCGTGACTGCGGCTCGGGTCCGGGCAGGCTGTCGGGCCGGAGCCTGAAGGTCCGGGTCGGGCGTCACGCGCGGGCCGGCTTCAGGGCCCGAGTCAGGCGCGCAGGGTGCAACGGCAGGACGCAACGAAATTTTTCTCGGATAGGACCATGAAGCAACAAGCACAATCGATCGGAACCGACAACCTGGCCGGAACGGGCATGGCAGCCGCCTGCACGATGACCGCGATGCGCGTTCGACGTTCCCTGGCGGGTCGCAAGGTGGCCCTGGTGCTGGCTCTGGGCCTGGGTCTGGCCGGATGCGTCACCACCGAGACCGTCGACAACAAGGGCGGTGGCCGTCCTGCCGGCGGAACGGCGACCGATGGCGTCTCCTCGGTCAGCAGCCAGGTCTCGCCGGCCGAAGAGAAGCGCCGTCGCGCCCGCATCCGCCTGGAACTGGCCGTCAACCACTATCAGGGCGGCAACATGCCGCTGGCGCTGCAGGAAATCGACCAGGCCATCCGGATCGACCCCGACTACGCAGCCGCTCATGGCATGCGCGGTCTGGTCTATGCGGCCATGAACGATCCCGAGAAGGCCGACGCCAACTTCCGTCAGGGCCTGAAGCTGTCGCCGAAGGATCCCGAGCTGAACAACAACTACGGCTGGTACCTGTGCCAGACGGGCCGTCAGCGTGAGTCCATCCGCTACTTCGACGTGGCGGCTGCCGATCACGCCTACACCACGCCCGCCAAGCCGCTGCACAACGCCGGCATCTGCCTGATGCAGATGGGCGACGAGAGCGGCGCGGAGGGCTATCTGCTGCGCGCGTTCAAGGTGGATCCGTCCAACGCCGTGGCCATGTACAACCTGGCCGAGCTGTACCTGAAGCGCGGCACCTACGATCGCGCCAAGTTCTATTCCGACCGCCTGCTGGCCACCTACCAGCCCACGGCCGAGACGCTGTGGCAGGGTATTCGCGTGGCCCGTCTGGGCAACAACGCGGCCTATGCCCACCAGCTGATCGATCAGCTGCGCCGGCGCTACCCGCAGTCGCCCGAGGCAGCGCGACTGGGGCAGCAGGATCGCGACAACGAGCCGCAGACCTACCAGGGCGGGGCACCGTCCAGCAATGGCCCGCATGATCCCGAGAACGGACAGTGACATGTCGGCCGAGCCGAGGATCGACGTGCCGGCGCCCGAGCGCGCTGGTCTGCCTCGTGTCACCCTTCCCGCCGATCTGCAGGCCGCCCGCGAGGCGCGCCGCTGGAGCCGGCTGGACGTGGCCCGTCTGACCAAGTTCCAGGTGCGGCAGATTGCGGCCCTGGAAGAAGGCCATTTCGACCAGTTGCCCGGCCGCGCCTTCGTGCGCGCGGCGCTGCGCAACTACGCTGCCGTGCTCGAGATGGATGCCACGCCACTTCTGGCCACCATCGGCGGTCATGCCGAGCCGGCGCCGCTCACCGTGCGGCTGCGTTATTCCGAGGCGGCGCTGCAGGCCGACATGGGCGCCGAATACGAGCCTGCCAACCGCAGCCGCGCCAGCCGCTGGTTCTGGGGCATGGCCAGTCTGGCGGCCGTGGTGGCCCTGGGTGTCTGGTATGGCAGCGTGGACAACGGGCACTGGCAGCCTCGCCAGTGGCTTGATGGCTTCATGTCGGCCGACAAGCCGGTAGAATCATCGCCTTCTGTGCGTCGCGCCTCCGGCAAGGTCACCGAATCGGTCACCTGGAGCTGGGCGCCCGCAGAGCAGGCACCTGCCGCCGGTGCGGCAGGTTCGGAGTGAAGCTACCCAGACTGGAAGATGACTGCACACGCAGGCGAAGAAAGGCCCTCGACCACCCATCCCGATCCCATGCCGGTAGGCCCCGGACAGCGCCGCCGCACCCGCCAGGTGGTGGTGCGCTGGGATGACAACCAGGTCCTGATCGGCAGCGACGGACCGGTGGTCGTGCAGTCGATGACCAACACCGATACCGCCGAGGCCATTGCCACGGCCATCCAGACCCGTGCGCTGGCCAAGGCCGGCTCCGAGCTGGTCCGCATCACCGTCAACACCCCGGCCGCCGCAGCCGAAGTCCCTGCCATCCGCGAACAGCTCGATCGCATGGGCTGCAAGGTGCCGCTGGTGGGTGACTTCCACTACAACGGCCACAAGCTGCTGCACGACTTCCCCGAGTGTGCCAAGGCACTGTCCAAGTACCGCATCAATCCGGGCAACGTGGGCAGCAGCGCCAAGCGCGACGACAACTACCGCGCCATGGTCGAGACCGCCTGCCGCTACGGCAAGCCGGTGCGCATTGGCGTCAACTGGGGCTCGCTTGACCAGTCCGTGCTGGCGCGCCTGATGGACGCCAACTCGGCCCGCGCCCAGCCCTGGGACGCCCAGGCCGTCATGCGCGAGGCCCTTGTCACCTCTGCCATCGAAAGCGCCCAGGAGGCCGAACGCATCGGCCTTCCCGGCGATGCCATCGTGCTGTCGGCCAAGGTCTCCAACGTGCAGGACGTGGTGGCCGTCTATACCGAACTGGCCCGCCGCTGCGACTACCCGCTGCACGTCGGTCTGACCGAAGCCGGCATGGGCAGCAAGGGCATCGTCGCCTCTTCCGCCGCGCTGTCGCTGCTGCTGCAGCAGGGCATCGGCGACACCATCCGCATCTCGCTCACGCCCGAGCCGGGCGGCGACCGCAGCAAGGAAGTGGTGGTCGCTCAGGAGATCCTGCAGTCGCTGGGCCTGCGCTCGTTTGCTCCCATGGTGGTGGCCTGCCCGGGCTGCGGCCGCACCAGCAGCACCTTCTTCCAGGAGCTGGCCGACCGCATCCAGCGCTACCTGCGCGAGCAGATGCCGGTCTGGAGCACGCAGTATCCGGGCGTGGAGAACATGAACGTGGCCGTCATGGGTTGCATCGTCAACGGCCCGGGCGAGTCCAAGCACGCTGACATCGGCATCTCGCTGCCGGGTGCCGACGAGTCCCCGGTGGCGCCGGTCTACATCGACGGCGAGCGCACCGTGACCCTGAAGGGCGACCACATCGCCGAAGAGTTCCAGGCCATCGTCGAGAACTACGTCGAGCGCCGCTACGGCGCCAAGGCATAAGCGCTCGCCGGGGAGTGAGGCGACTTCCGGGTTCCGGAAGCGGGCCTCTGTCCGGATGGGGGCACTGATGCCGGCTGGCATCCCATCACCCATCCTCGGTCCCGCGGACGCCCCTTGGGTGTCCTGCCGGCGTCAGACCTGCTGCGCACCCCATGCCATCAAGGCGGCGCATAGGAAGAACAGGATCCATTGGCCCAGCAAATAGTAGTTCTTGCTGCCTGCACCGACCGCCTTGAGCTGCACCAGCCAGGCCACGCCCCATGTGCCCAGATAGGCCGCCATGAAGCAGGCGATCTCGCGCCTGGCTTCCAGTATCTGCGTCGCCGCAAGCAGATAGGTGACGATCGCCAGCAGCAGTAGATCCACACTGACCAGCTGGAACGCGCACAGCGCCTGTATCCAGTTCCGTCTCTTCTGTTCGGTCTGCTTCTCCTCGGCAGGAGAGAGACTCTGGGTCTCGCGTGTTCCGACCAACAGATGCGCCAGAAAGGCCACAGTCAGCAGCAGGGCTGCTGCCAGGAAAGGGATGTTCATCATGGATTCCTCGTCAGAGATTCTCGACGGTGACCGGGCGTCTTCCAGCGAAGCTGTCCTGCAACAATCGCAGCGCTTCGGGGTGGGGTGCCTCCACAGGCGCTCTGGAAGCGAAGCGGACAGCATGAGCCGAGGAAGGCACCCCGCCCCGGAGCGCCCGTCAGCGGAGTCGTCCTGCAAAAAGCACGGTCCCCCACCAAAGCCGTCCTGCAAAACGCACACCCCCGCACCGGAGCCGTTTTCCCCGGCATTCTCCGCTAGAATGTCGAGCTTGCCTTGCATTTCCACACTGACAAGCCGCGCAACCCTTGCGCGCAGGAACCCGCATACCCCTATGGCAGCTCAAAAACTCGCCGGCGTCAAAGGCATGAACGACCTGCTGCCGCAGACCTCGGCGCGCTGGCAGCGCTTCGAGGAAATCGTCGCCTCCTGGGCGCGCAGCTATGGCTACAGCCAGATCCGCACGCCCATCGTCGAACCCACCCCCCTGTTCGCCCGGGGCCTGGGCACCGTCACCGACATCGTCGAGAAGGAGATGTATTCCTTCCGCGACGCCCTCAACGGTGAGGAGCTCACCCTGCGTCCCGAAGGCACCGCCGGCGTGGTGCGTGCCGTCATCGAGCACAACCTGCTCTACGATGGTCCGCGCCGCCTCTGGTACCTGGGGCCCATGTTCCGGCACGAGCGTCCCCAGCGTGGTCGCTATCGCCAGTTCCATCAGGTGGGTGTCGAGGCGCTGGGCTACGGCGGCCCAGAAGTCGATGCCGAAGTCATCGCCATGGGCCAGCGTCTCTGGGATGACCTGGGTATCGAAGGGCTGCAGCTGCAGATCAACTCCATTGGCGATGCGCCCGAGCGCGCCCGCCATCGTCAGGACCTCATCGCCCACTTCGAGAAGCATGCCGAACTGCTGGACGAAGAGGCCAGGCGGCGGCTGCACGCCAACCCGCTGCGCATTCTCGACAGCAAGAACCCGGCCATGCAGGAGATCATCGAGCAGGCGCCGCGCCTGATCGACTATCTGGAAGGTCCGTCGCGCGAGCATTTCGAGCAGCTGCGCGGCTACCTGGCGCGGCTGGGCATCGAGGCCACGCTGAACCCGCGTCTCGTGCGCGGCATGGACTACTACAACCGCACCGTCTTCGAGTGGGTCACCGATCGGCTGGGCGCGCAGGCCACGGTCTGCGGCGGTGGCCGTTACGACGCGCTCATCGAGATGCTGGGCGGCAAGCCGGCGCCTGCCTGCGGCTTTGCCATCGGGGTCGAGCGTCTGCTGGATCTGGTCGAGCAGGCCGGTGGCCTGGGCGAGGGCGATGCCCCCGATGTCTACCTCATCAGCAGTGGCGACGGCACGATGGCGGCTGCGCTGCACACGGCTGAGGCACTGCGTGCCCGCGGCATCGAGGTGCTGATGCACGCGGGCGGCGGCAGCTTCAAGTCGCAGTTCAAGCGGGCTGGGGCCAGCGGGGCTCACCTGGCGCTGGTCATTGGCGAAGACGAGCTGAAGGCCGGCGAGGCAACCCTGAAATGGCTGCGCGAGGGCGAAGGCGGGCAGGGCGGCCGGCAGGTGCGCATCCGTCTCGACGACGCGCCCGAGGCCGTGGGCCGCGCCCTGCTGGGCCAGGCTGACGAGGACTGAGCGGCGGCTGCGACACGGGCCGTCCACCTTACATCGAACCGAAACAGGAAGATCTCATGGCATACAACCTTCAGGATCAGGAACAGATCGACGAACTGAAGGCGTTCTGGGCCAACAACGGCAACCGCCTGATGTGGCTGGCCGTCATCGCGCTGGCCGTCTTTGCCGGCTGGCGCGCCTGGAACTGGTATCACGACGGCCAGGCCCAGGATGCCGCCCGCGAGTACGCCGGCCTGCTGTCGGCGGCCGACTCCGGCAAGGTCGAGCAGGTGCGCGAGCGCTATGACGCCATCCAGAAAGGCTATGGCAGCAGCGTCTATGCCGGCATGGCCGGTCTGCGTGCGGCCGAGGCCTTTGCCAAGGCCAATCAGCCTGATGCCGCCGCGGCTGCGCTGGAGAACGTCATGAAGAACAGCACCGAGCCCGGCTTCAAGCCGATCGCCGGCGTGCGCCTGGCGGGTCTGCTGCTCGACCAGAAGAAGTACGACGAAGCGACCAAGGCCATCGACACCGGCAACATCGGCCCCGTCTCGGGCGAGATGGCGGCCAATGTGGCGGATCGCCGTGGTGACATCCTGGCGGCCCAGGGCAAGGCACCGGAAGCCAAGGCGGCCTGGGAAGAGGCGCTGAAGCTGCTGCCACGGAGCAGCCAGCTGCGCTCGCTGGTGCAGTACAAGCTCGACGCGGTGACCGACTGATGCGGGGCGCGCGCACTTCGTTCCCGTTTTCTTCGTTCCTGTCCGCCCATGCGGATGGGGCTTCCTGGGCTCGCGGCGACATGTCCGCTGAAGGCGTGGCCTCGGCATCGTCCGTGTCCGCCAAGGCGCCTGGGCTGATCCAGCCATCGCGTCGTCGGCTGCTGGGCTCGCTGGCCATGGGGGCAGCACTGCTGCCGCTGTCGGCCTGCTCGATGTTCGGTGACGATGCCGCCGAGCCGCCGCCGTACCCGGTGCCCAGACTGGGCGACGAGAAGGGCATGCGCCTTCTGTGGAAGAACACCGGCGGCAGCGACGCCTTGGTGGGCTTTCAGCCTGCGATCAGCGGCAACAGCCTGTGGGTGGTCGATCAGAAAGGTCGTGTGCGGCGACTGTCGCGCAAGGACGGTCGGGTCGAGCATGAATTCAAAGCCGGCAAGGCCATCGCTGGTCTGGCTGCCGACGACGAGCTGGTCGTGCTGGTCAGCCGCGACGGCACCGTGAAGGGGCTGTCCCCGAAGGGCGACCAGCGCTGGGAAGCACGTCTGGACAGCGAGGTGGCCACGGCGCCCGTGCTGGCCGATTCGGCCGTGCTCGTGCGCACCATCGAGGGCCGGGTGCTGGCGCTGGAGCGCAGTGGCGGTTCCACGCGCTGGAGCTGGAAGGCGCCCACCGCGCTGCTCAACCTCTGGCAGAGTTCGCCCATGGTGACGGACGTGGATACCGTCTACGTGGGCCTGCCCAATGCCAAGCTGGTGGCGCTGGATCTGCGCTTTGGCGTGCCGCGCTGGGATGTGGCCATTGCCTCGTCGCTGGGGGCCACCGAGCTGGAGCGCCTCATCGACATCGTGGGGGCACCGGTGCTGATGGGCACCGACCTGTGTGCCGTGGCCTATCAGGGCCGCGTGGCCTGCGTGCGCACGACCGATGGCGAGCTGGCCTGGAGCCGGGCGCTCAGCTCCTCCGTCGGCATCGCGGCCGACAACCAGGATCTGGTGATCGTCGATGCCTCCGAAGTCATCCAGCTGCTGCGCCCGGGCGGTGGCACGGTCTGGCGGCAGGACGGCTACGTGCGTCGCGGGGTTTCCACCCCGGTCATCGTGCCCGGCAAGCGCCTGCTCTTTGGTGACCGTTTCGGCAACCTGTCGCTGCTGTCGATGAACGATGGCCAGACGCTTGCACGCATCGAGATCGACGATTCGGCCTTGACCACACCGCCGCTGCTGGCAGGTGACGAGGCCTATGTGCAAACCCAGGAAGGAACGATCGCGGCCATCGCGCTGCGCTGACCATGAATCCATCTGTACCGGTTATCGCACTGGTGGGGCGGCCCAACGTGGGCAAGTCCACCCTGTTCAACCGCCTGACGCGCTCGCGTGACGCCCTGGTGGCCAACATCCCGGGCCTCACCCGTGACCGGCACTATGGCTCGGCGACGCTCGATGGCCAGCGCGTCGTGCTGATCGACACCGGCGGCTTCGAACCCGTGGCTGCCACCGGCGTGGCCGAACAGATGGCCCGCCAGACCCGCCAGGCCGTCATCGAGGCCGACGTGGTCGTCTTCGTGGTCGACGGCCGTCAGGGCCTGCTGGCCCGTGACGAGGAGATCGCCCAGGAGCTGCGCCGCACCGCCCGCAAGGTGGTGCTGGCCGTCAACAAGTGCGAGGGCATCTCGCGCCCGGTGGCTGCCGCCGAGTTCCATGCGCTGGGGCTGGGCGTGCCCATGCCCATTTCCGCCACCCATGGTGACGGCGTGCACGCGCTGATGGAGGAATGCCTGGAAGACTGGCGCGCCGAGCGTGAGCGCCTGCTGGCCGAGGCCGCCGAAGCCGATGCCGCTTCGACCGATGGGGCTGAAGACCCCGTGGATGAGGCCGCCCAGGACCGCGATGCCGCGAACGGGAAACGGACTGGAGCAGCTGCCGAGGGGGCCGCCGGCAAGAGCGACGCCGAGGCTGACGAGCGCAAGCCTGTCCGCGTGGCCGTGGTCGGTCGTCCCAACGGCGGCAAGTCCACGCTGATCAACGCGCTGCTGGGTGAGGAGCGTCTCATCGCCTTCAATCAGCCCGGCACCACCCGCGACTCGATCACGGTCGACTTTCGCTATCGCAACCGCGACTACCAGCTCATCGACACTGCTGGCCTGCGTCGCCGGGGCAAGGTGCATGAAACCGTCGAGAAGTTCTCGGTGGTCAAGACGCTGCAGGCCATCGAGGACTGCAACGTGGCCGTGCTGATGATCGATGCGGCCGACGGCATCTCCGAGCAGGACAGCGCCATTGCGGGCTACATCCTGGAAGCGGGCAGGGCACTGGTCATCGCGCTGAACAAGTGGGATGCCGTGCCGGCCGACGAGCGCCGCAACGTCCTGCAGGAATGCCAGCGACGCCTGTACTTCCTGGACTGGGCGCCGATGCTCACCATCTCGGCACTGAAGAACCGCGCGCTGGACAAGCTGATGAAGGCCGTGGACGAGGCCCGTGCCGCCGCCACCCGCAAGCTGTCCACACCCAAGCTCACCCGCATGCTGCATGCGGCCGTGCTGCACCAGCAGCCGCCGCGCAACGGCCCGTTCCGACCCAAGCTGCGCTATGCGCACCAAGGGGGACAGAATCCGCCGGTCATCGTCATCCACGGCAGTTCGCTCGACAAGGTGGGCGACAGCTACCGGCGCTTCCTGGAAGGCTGGTTCCGCGAGCGTCTGGCGCTGCAGGGCACGCCGCTGCGCATCGAGTTCCGCACGGGTGCCAACCCCTACGCCAACCGGAGCAAGTGAGGAGACCACGGCGAAACTTCTCGCCGTTCATCGGCCCGAACGTGTGCCGTTGTCAACGGTAGGGCTGGAAAAATGCGCAAAGCGCCCATATAGGTTAAAGTGCAACTAGGAGCGCCCGGGGCAGCACGGCCCGGGCTGTTCGGGCGCGTCGTGGTCTTCGCATGGCCCAGACCGGCCGCATCCCGGACTGCACCCTGAATTTCCGTATCTCTCAGAAGAACCATGAGCAACAAAGGCCAACAATTACAAGATCCCTTCCTGAACCAGTTGCGCAAGGAGCATGTGCCGGTGTCCATCTATCTGGTCAACGGCATCAAGTTGCAGGGCCAGATCGAATCCTTCGACCAGTACGTGGTGTTGCTGCGCAATACCGTCACGCAGATGGTCTACAAGCACGCCATCTCCACCGTCGTGCCCAGCCGCGCCATCGAATTCCAGTCTGAAGGCGGTTCCCACTGAAACACCAGTACGTCGCCCGCCAGCACGACCCGAACGCGCCCGACCCCAAGCGGGCTGCGCTGCTGGCCGTGGCCACCCAGGGAGAACGCCTGGAGGCTCACGATCTGGATGAACTGGACGCCCTGGCGCGTTCGGCCGGGCTGCAGCCGGTGCTGCGCGAGGTGCTGCGGCGCAATCGCCCTGATCCCGCGCTCTACTTGGGCTCGGGTGCGGCCGAGCGCATCGCCGACCAGCTGCGTACCGAGCGCATCGGCCTGGTCCTCTTCGACCACCCCATCAGCGCCATCCAGCAGCGCAACCTTGAGCGCCTCTGGAAGGTGCAGGTTGCCGACCGGACCGAGCTGATCATCGAGATCTTCTCGCAGCGTGCCCGCAGCACCGAGGGCAAGCTGCAGGTGGAGCTGGCGCGCATGCAGCACCAGGCCTCGCGCCTGGTGCGGATGTGGTCGCACCTGGAGCGCCAGCGTGGCGGCATCGGCGTGCGTGGCGGCCCCGGCGAGACCCAGCTCGAGCTGGACCGCCGGATGCTCGACGACAAGATCCGTCGGCTGCGCACGCGCCTGCAGAAGGTCGATCGCCAGCGGCGCACTCGCCGTCGTGCCCGTCAGCGCGGCGAGGCCCTGCGCGTCTCGCTCATCGGCTACACCAACGCTGGCAAGTCCACGCTGTTCAACCGGCTGACAAGGGCCGGGGCGCTGGCCGCCGACCAGCTCTTTGCCACGCTGGATCCGCTCACCCGCCGTCTGGGCCTGGGCAACGGTCTGGAAGTGGTGCTCTCCGACACGGTGGGCTTCATCCGCAACCTGCCGCACGGTCTGGTGGCGGCCTTCCGCGCCACGCTGGAGGAAACCGCCGAGGCCGACCTGCTGCTGCACGTCGTCGATGCGGGTTCGCCCGACCGCGAGCGCCAGATCGAGGCCGTCAACCAGGTCATCGCCGAGATCGGGGCGGGCGAGGTCGAGCAGCTGATGGTCTACAACAAGATCGATCTGACCGGCAATGCGCCCGAGGTGCGGCTCGACCCCTATGGTAGGATCAGCGGCCTGGCGCTGAGTGCCGGTACGGGCGCCGGGGTCGATGCGTTGCGTGACCTGTTGCGGGAGCGTGCCCAGGCGCGGGCCCAGGCGGTCGACGAGACCGGCTGGTTCGACGAAGAAGCCTCCCACGCCGACGCTTCCGACCCATCCGATGCATTTGATGATGCTGACCCGTCCGCTGATGGCGACGCGTCGGATCATCCGTCTTCCTGAACGCCACCTTCCCGCTCCGGGCAACTGCCACCCTTTCAAGGTACAGTCAAACCATGTCTACCCCTGATGATTCGGGCTGGGGCCGAAGTGCCGGATCCGGCCAGGACCAGAACCCGCCTCCTGCCGCATCTCCGACCCCTTCCGGCCGGTCGCCCGAGGCCGGTGGCGCCCGTGGCGCGGATGAGAAGCCCCCTGCGCGTCCGCCAGCCGCGTCGCCTTCGCCGTGGCAGTCCGAGCGCCCGCAGCCGCAACGCCCGTCCGATGGGCCGCCCGATCTCGACGAGTTCTGGCAGGATCTGAGCAGCAAGCTCAATGGCCTGTTGGGTGGCAAGCGTGGCGGCCAGGGTGGCCGTGGCGGGATGCCCGTCGGTGGTGGTCGCAATGCCGCGCCCTCCGGACGCAGCCTGCTCTCGGGTCTGGCGATTGTTGGCGTCGTGGCCGGTCTGGCCTGGCTGGGCAGTGGCTTCTACATCGTGCAGGAAGGCCAGGTGGCCGCGGTGCTGCGCTTTGGCCAGTTCCGCTACCTCACGCACGACGCCGGCATCCAGTGGAACCTGCCGTATCCCATCGAGACGCACGAGATCGTCGACCGCTCGCGGCTGCGCCAGATCGAGGTGGGCTATCGCAACTCGGTGCGCACCAAGGTGGCCAAGGAGTCGCTCATCCTCACGGGTGACCAGAGCATCGTCGACCTGCAGTACGCCGTGCAGTACCGCATCGACAACCCGGGCGACTTCCTCTTCCAGAACAACCTGTCCTCCGGCTCCGAGGAGCTGATCCGCCAGGTGGCCGAATCGGCCATGCGCGAGGTGGTGGGCCAGCGCACCACCGACCAGGTGCTCTACGAGGACAAGGCCCAGGTGGCCGAGGACGCCCAGACGCTCACGCAGGCCATCCTGGATCGCTACAAGCTCGGCATCGGCATCGTCGACTTCACCATACAGCAGGCGCAGCCGCCCGAGCAGGTGCAGGCGGCGTTCGAGGACGCCAACAAGGCAGACCAGGACCGCCAGCGCCTCATCAACGAAGGTCAGGCCTACGCCAACGACGTGATCCCGCGTGCCAAGGGCACCGCCGACCGGATGGTGCTGGAGGCCCAGGGCTACCGGGCCCGGGTCGTTGCCCAGGCCGAGGGTGATGCGCTGCGCTTCGACCAGATCTACACCCAGTACGCCAACGCGCCGCAGGTCACGCGCGAGCGGATGTATCTGGAGACCATGCAGCAGATCCTGTCCAGCACCTCCAAGGTGTATCTGGACTCGCAGAAGAACGGCAGCCTGCTGTATCTGCCCCTGGATCGCATCCTGGACCGCAACGCTGGCAAGGGGGGCAAGCCGTCGCTGACGGGTGAGCGCGCCGAGCGTGCGGTCGAGCAGGCGCCGGCCAGCGTGCAGACGCCGCAGCCGGCCAATGCGGGCGGCAACGGCATCGCGCAGGACGCCGACGGCCGTGGCGCCTCGCTCAACGCGCTGCGCAGTCGCGATCGGAGCTACGTCCGATGAACCCGTCTCCTTCGCATCCGGCCCTTTCCGACAACGCCCATTTTGCCAACGCCATCGACGGGAGCCTCCGATGAATCGTGTGCTCGCGCTGATCATCACGCTGGGCGTGCTGATCGTCCTCGCCTTTTCCTGCCTGTTCGTCGTCGACCAGCGCCAGTACGCCGTGGTGTTTGCCCTCGGCGAGATCAAGCGCGTCATCAACGAACCCGGCCTGTACATGAAGCTGCCGTCGCCGCTGCAGGACGTGCGCTACTTCGACAAGCGCACGCTCACCTATGACAGCGACGAGATCGACCGCTTCATCACGGCCGAGAAGATCAACATCCAGGTCGACTCCTTCGTGAAGTGGCGCATTGCCGATCCGCGCCAGTTCTTCGTGTCGGTCGGCCACAGCCCGCTGGCTGCGGACGACCGCATCGGCCGCCAGCTGCGCTCGGCGCTCAACAACGAGATTGCCCGGCTGTCCGTGGCTGACGTGATCTCCTCGGCACGCGAGACCCTGGTCAAGCAGGTCATGAAGGTGATGTCGGTCGAGCTGGAAAAGATCGGCGTCACCATCGTCGACGTGCGCCTCAAGCGCGTGGACTTTGCGCCTGAGGTGGCCGAACGGGTCTATGAGCGGATGCGTTCCGAGCGTACCCGGGTGGCCAACGAGCGCCGCGCCAAGGGCGCCGCCGAAGGCGAGCGCATCCGCGCCGATGCCGACCGCCAGCGCGAGGTGCTGATTGCCAAGGCCTATCGTGACGCCCAGAACGAGCGGGGCGCCGGTGATGCCGAGGCCAGCCGCCTCTACGCCAAGGCCTTCGGTCGCAACCCCGAGTTCGCCAGCTTCTATCGCAGTCTGGAAGCCTATCGCGCCTCGTTTGCCGACCGCGCCGACATGCTGGTCCTGGACCCGCAGTCCGACTTCTTCCGCTACTTCCAGGGGGCGGAACCTGCGCCGGCTGCGTCGGGTCGCCAGCCAACGCCGCCCTTCAAGGCAGCACCCGCAGCCCCGGCTGCGGCGAGCAGCGCGCACTGAGTCCGAAAGAAAATGCGCCGGACCGGTGTCCGGACGAAAAATGCCGTTAAAATCAGACACGGGAACGTAAGTTCTCCGCCACGCCCGTCCTTCGGGACGGCGTGATGGAAAGTTCCCTCCCATCTGTCCTGCCTTCGTCGGCCAGGACGGCGCAACCCGCCAGGCCCCAGGGCAGGGCGGATGCGTCTCCTGCCACGAGGGCGGTGTTTTTTTGGATTCACGGTCTCGCATTCACTGTCCCCATGGATGATCCCGCCGTCTCGCCGTGGTTGCTCGCCCTGGGGCTTGTACTGCTCCTGGAGGGGCTGATGCCCCTGTTGCTGCCGGGCGGCTGGCGTAATGCAGTGCAGCAGATGGCTGCCCTGCGTGACGGGCAGCTGCGTTTCGTGGGTCTCATGCTGGTACTTGCCGGCCTGCTTTTCGTTTCCCTGGCATGAAGAACCGCTGGCTACTTCCCGAAGGCATCTCGGACCTGCTGCCCGATGCGGCGCAGGATCTCGAAGGTCTGCGCCGTGCGATGCTCGACACCTATTGTCGCCACGGCTTCGAGCTGGTACTGCCCCCGCTCGTCGAATATCTGGATTCGCTGCTGATCGGAAGCGGCGGCGACCTCGACCTGAAGACCTTCAAGCTGGTGGACCAGCTCTCCGGGCAGAGCCTGGGGGTCCGGGCCGACATCACGCCCCAGGTCTCGCGCATCGATGCGCATCTGCTGCAGCAGCGTGACATCAACCGGCTCTGCTATGCCGCCTCGGTGCTGCGTACCCGTCCCAGCGGCCAGGAAGGCTCGCGCGAGCCCATCCAGATCGGTGCCGAGATCTACGGCCATGCCGGCATCGAGGCCGACATCGAGATCATCGACCTGCTGCTGCAGTCGCTGGCACTGGCCGAACTGGGCCCGGTGCGTCTGGACATCAACCATCTGGGGCTGGCCAGCCTGCTGCTGGCCGAGCTGAAGGGGGTGGACGAGGAAGCCGTGCTGCAGCTGCTGCAGGCCCGCGACCTGCCCAGCCTGCGCGAGTTGCTTGCCCCGTGGTCTCAGCCTGCTGCAGCTGCGCTGCTGGCCCTGCCCGAGTGCTTCGGGCCGGCCGAATCGGCCATGGCACGTGCGCGCACCGTGCTGGCCCCCTGGCCGCAGGCCACCCCCCATCTCGACGCACTGGATGCCGTCCTGGGCTCACTGCGGCTGGCCCGCCATGCCGGACAGGTGTCCCTGGCCATCGATCTGGCCGACGTGCAGGGCTTTCGCTATCACACCGGGCTGGGCTTTGCGGCCTACGTCGAAGGTCATGCCCGAGCCGTGGGTCGCGGCGGTCGCTATGACGGCATTGGCGCCGCCTTCGGGCGCGGGCGCCCGGCCACCGGCTTTTCGCTTGACCTGCGTGAACTCGTCGAGCTGCGACGCGACCGGCACACGCCGCCGGCCATCATCGTCGCTCCCTGGTCCGACGACCCGGCGCTGCTGGCGTTCATCGACACGCTGCGCGCCCAGGGCGAGACCGTATTGCAATTGTTGCCCGGCCAGGATGCCCAGCGCCTGGCCGGCGTTTCCGCCGATCGGACGATCGGCTTCATCCACGGCCAATGGCGGCTTGCAGGGAAGGAATCATGAGCAGGAATCTGGTGGTGGTCGGCACCCAGTGGGGTGACGAAGGCAAGGGCAAGGTCGTCGACCTGCTGACCGACGAAGTCAAGGGAGTCGTGCGCTTCCAGGGCGGTCACAACGCGGGCCACACGCTGGTCATCGAAGGGCGCAAGCAGGTGCTGCGCCTCATTCCCTCGGGCATCCTGCGTGACGACGTGACCTGCTACATCGGCAATGGCGTCGTGCTCTCGCCGCAGGCGCTGCTGTCCGAGATCGCCGAACTGGAGGCGGCCGGTGTCAACGTGCGCAACCGTTTGCGCATCAGCTATGCCTGTTCGCTCATCCTGCCCTACCATATTGCGCTGGACCAGGCACGTGAACAGGCTCGTGGCGATGCCCGCATCGGGACCACCGGTCGTGGCATCGGTCCGGCCTACGAGGACAAGGTGGCACGCCGCGGCCTGCGGCTGGAAGATCTGTATGTGCCCGACCAGCTGGCCGAGCGCGTGCGCGAGGCCGCCGAGCTGCACAACTTCCTGCTGGAGAACTACTACCACGCTCCGCGCATCGATGTGGCCAAGATGCTGGACGAGCTGCAGGCCCAGGGTGAGCAGATCCGTCCGATGGTCCACGACGTGGCGGGCCTGCTGGCCGATTCGCTGGCACGGGGTGAGTCGCTGATGTTCGAAGGTGCTCAGGGGGCGCTGCTCGACATCGATCATGGCACCTATCCGTTCGTCACCAGCAGCAACTGCGTGGCGGGCGCTGCCGCAGCCGGCGCCGGCATCGGCCCGGGCAACCTGCATTTCGTGCTGGGCATTGCCAAGGCCTACACCACCCGCGTGGGCAGCGGTCCGTTCCCCACTGAGCTGCACGACGACACCGGCAAGCGCCTGGCCGAGCGTGGCCACGAGTTCGGCTCCGTCACGGGGCGCCCACGTCGCTGCGGCTGGTTCGATGCCGTGGCCATGCGCCGCTCCATCGAGCTCAACGGCGTCACCGCGCTGTGCCTGACCAAGCTGGACGTGCTGGATGGTCTGGACACCGTTCGCATCTGCACGCACTACGACATGACCACGCCCAAGGGCAACATCAAGCGCCTGGAGCGCCTGCCCACCGGCGCTGGCGCCGTGGCCCGCTGCCAGGCGGTCTACGAGGAAATGCCCGGCTGGAAGGAAGACACCCGGGGTGCACGCCGCTGGGAAGACCTGCCGGTGAACGCACGCCGCTATGTCGAGCGTCTGGCCGAGCTGTCGGGTGCCCCCATCGACATCATCTCCACCGGTCCCGACCGCGAAGAGACCATCGTGCTGCGGCACCCTGGCAGGAAGGAAGGCTGAATCATGCAGCATCTGTACGTTGACTGGGCCGAATACCATCGCCTCATCGAGCGCCTGGCGCTCTCCATCCATCGCTCCGGCTGGCAGTTCGACTCGGTCATCGCGCTGGCGCGCGGCGGCCTTCGGGTGGGCGACCTGCTGTCGCGCATCTTCGACAAGCCGCTGGGTGTGCTCACCACCAGCTCCTATCGCCACACCGGCAATGTCGTGCAGCAGGGCGAGCTGAAGATCGGCTCCACCATCAGCGCGGCCGAGGACGTCACGCGCGGTCGTGTGCTGCTGGCCGATGATCTGGTCGATACCGGTGTCACGCTGGAAAAGCTGTTGCCGGTGATGCGCAGCCGCCATCCCGAGATCACCGAGCTGCGCACCGCGGTGCTGTGGAAGAAGGCCGTTTCGGTCTACACGCCCGACTACTGCGTCTGCAACCTCGATGACAGCCCCTGGATCCACCAGCCCTTCGAGCTGTACGAGGGCTGCGACATCGAGGCCCTGGAGCACGGCTCGCCCACGCAGGCCGCCTACGCGGTGGCCGAACGGCGTTAGGGATCCTCTGAACAAGTCCCCGTGGCCGTCGCATCGCCGTAACGGGCGCATGACTGCGTTGCCATTTGCTGTCAATAGCGGCGCTATTGACAGCAAATGTCGCCTTGTCCTGCACCCCGTTCCGTGGCGCGCCGGTTCGCGGAACCTATTCAGAGGTTCCTTGGAGCCTGGGGCGGCGAAAGCCGCCCGCGAAGGTACGGCCCGGCACGCATCTTCCGGCAGAAAATTTTTTCCGGACCCCGTAGAATAGTCCGGTTGGTGCTCGCAGGGCGCTTCCCTGCCTTGCAGTTCAACGGGAAGCAGGAGGGCGTCTGCATGCGCGCATGCAGCCACGGTGGCTTGTGGCAAGCCGCCTTGTCCGCCTGACCTGCGCTGCCCCCGCAACGGTCGTGCGGTCGGGCAGGGAAGGCCCATGTCCCGCCACCCATTCAGGTCGGTCCGAAGGTGTGGGCAGCGGCGCAGGCGTCGCTCGGGCGTGTCCGCAGCGTGCCTTTCCCTGTCCAGCCTGATGATCCATGCAGCCACTGGTTCCGGTCTTTTGGCGTCGCGTCCTTCAATGGTCGCGCCCGTCTCATCCGGCCCGGGAAGGCGATCATCGGGTTCAGCCGTCAGCCCGGATACCGGCCAACACCCCGGATGTCTGGCACCCTCAAGCGCCTGGCGTCTGGTCCGTGCCGCCTGCGGCATGGGCACTTCGTTGCATGCCATCGGGCGGGGATGCCCGTGGCCTGTGTTCTTTTCCGACACCTTGTCCGCGGTGCTTCCCCGCATGCGGATCGGATCCCACGGATGTCATTGGCCGTTTCCCATTCCGGTTCTGCCAGCAGTGAGTTGCCCGCCCGCCTTGCGCCGGCGGTGCTGGTCAGCGCGCCGGCGTCCGGCCATGGCAAGACCACGGTGGTGGCTGCCCTGGCTCGCCGCCTGTCCCGTGCCGGGCTGGACGTGCGCGTCTTCAAGACCGGGCCGGATTTCCTGGATCCCGCCTGGCATGAACTGGCCAGCGGCCACACCGTCCACAACCTGGACCTGTGGATGACCGGCGAGGACGACATTCGCATGCGTCTGTACGAGGCTGCCGGACAGGCCGACCTGATCCTCGTGGAAGGGGTGATGGGACTCTACGACGGCGAGCCCAGTGCTGCCGAGATGGCGCACCGTCTGGGGCTGCCCGTGCTGGCCGTCATCGATGCCTCATCCATGACCGGCACCTTCGGCGCCCTGGCCCATGGCCTGCGGACGTGGCTGCCCGGCCTGCGCTGGGCCGGAGCCCTGGCCAACCGCGTGGCCAGCCCCCGTCATGCCGAGCTGCTGGCCAGTGCCTGCCAGCGTCCCGGCACTGCCCGGCCGATGATGGACTCTCACTCGGGGAGCGATCCGAAGCCGGCAACCATTGCGCACCGACAGCCCGACTCGCCGTCGTCCGACACGGCCTCGGAGGCGGGACCCGACGGCACCGGGGAGGGCATCCGTTCCGACTACCTGGGCAGCGTGTTCCGCAACGCCGCCTTTGCCATGCCTGCACGCCATCTGGGCCTGATTCCCGCGCATGAGCTGGCCGATGCACGACAGAAACTGGATGCCGCAGCCGATGCGCTGGAGGGCACCGTACTGGGCAGCCTGGACCGTGAGACCCTGCAGCGCTGGAACACGCGCTTTCTGCCGCCCGAAGGTCCCGTACCCACCGCACCGACCATGCAGCCGCTGTCAGGGCGCACCATCGCCATTGCCCGCGATGCCGCCTTTGCCTTCATCTACCCGTCCAATCTGGAGGTTCTGCAGGCTCTGGGGGCGACGCTGACCTTCTTCTCGCCGCTGGCCGACGATCCCTTGCCGGCCTGTGATGCTGTCTGGCTGCCCGGGGGCTATCCGGAACTGCATGCCGAGCAGCTCTCGGCCTGTCGTCGCCTGCCCGAGACGTTGCGCGCGCATGTTGAGGCCGACCGCCCTGTCTGGGCCGAATGCGGCGGCATGCTGCCACTCTTCGAGCAGATGCGCCACGACGAGCGTGACTGGCCGATGTGGGGCATCCTGCCGGGCAGCATCGAGTTCGGCAAGCGCGCGGCCGGCCTGGGCATGCAGCAGCTGGCCTGGCCGCCCGTGTCGGCGGACGCAGACCTGAACGCGCCGGCAGCGGATGGCACTGCGGACATCCCGACCCGGTACCATGCGCTGGACGCCTCGGCTTCTGACAATCCCTCTTCTGCGCTGACGGCCGGTGGGACCATCGGCCCGCTGCGAGGCCATACCTTCCATTATTCGCGCTGCACCACCCCGCTGCCGGACGTCGCGCACAGCAGCCGCCCCGTCTCATCCGGCGCCAACCCGCACACCGAGGCGGTCTATCGGTACCGGCAGTTGCGGGCCAGCTATTTCCATGCCTGGTTCGCCAGTGCTCCGTCCCGTGCCGCAGCCCTTTTCCTGCCGAAGAAATCGACATGTTGAGCCTCAGGTATTCCGGCCAGTCCGACAAGGACGGATCCGGAAAGAAGACATCCTCCACCGGTTCGCGCAAGGCATCCGGCAACGGACGTCCGGACGATGCCGCCTCCACGGGTGCACCCCGTGAACAGGCGCGATCCGCGAGCCGCTCCCGTGCGGGCAGCCCCCGTGCTGATGCCCCGGAATCTGCAGATCACAGGACGCGTGCGGGGGCACCCGCGGATGGCATCGGGAGGGATAGGGCTTCATCGGTCCTGCCCATCGTCTCGCCTGTTGGACATGAACTGATCCTGGGCGGGCAGCGCAGCGGGAAGTCACGACGGGCCGAACAGCTGGCCGAGCAGTGGCTGAAGGGGGCGGCGGGGCGCAAGGCGGCTTTCGTGGCCACGGCCCAGGCCCGTGACGACGAGATGCGGCATCGCATCGAACGCCACCAGGAACAGCGCCGTGCCCGCCTGCCGGGCATGCGCACGATCGAGGAGCCGCTGGCACTGGACCGGGTCATCCGCCGCTACAGCCGTCCCGAGCGCCTGCTGGTCATCGATTGCCTGACACTGTGGCTGGCCAACCAGCTGGCCCGCCACGAGGACGTCGTGCCTCGGAAGGGGCATGGGGCGGCCGAGAACCTCTACCAGAGCGAGGCCATGACGTCGCTGCTGACCGCCATCGAGCAGAGCCGCGGGCCGCTGGTCTTCGTCAGCAACGAGATCGGCCTGGGGGTAGTGCCGGTGGGGGCTGGCGTGCGGGCCTACGTGGACGCGCTTGGCTGGCTGAACCAGCAGGTGGCGGCCCGCTGCCAGCGTGCCTGCCTGATGGTGGCTGGCCAGCCCCTTTGGCTCAAGCGCGAAGCGCAGCCGGCGGCAGAGCCGACCTCCATGCAGGAACGGCCCTACGAGGCCATTCCGACGCTCGTCGAGACCTTGCTGGGCTCCTCCTCGGCCGCGTCTCACCCGGTACTGCCGGAAGTGGCGGCTGCACTGTCCGGAATGCCCGAGTCGATGATCGGGGCGGATGGGCAGCCACCCGCCACATTCGGGAACGATCCTGCGGCAGGGCAGGGCCGGCGCTCGGACGCTGAAGGCACGGACGAGACCGGGCCCGGTACCGTGTGGTTCGTGGGCGCAGGCCCTGGCGATCCCGATCTGCTCACCGTCAAGGGGCGCGACCTGATCGCACAGGCGGGGGCCATCCTCTTTGCCGGCTCGCTGGTCAGCGAGGCTGCCACACGCTGGGCGCCGCCGGGCTGCGAGATCGCCGACAGCAAGGGCATGACGCTGGAGGAGATCTGCCACTGGCTGGCCAGTCGGGCCCTGCGGCACCGGACCGTCATCCGGCTGCAGACCGGGGACCCGTCGCTCTATGGCGCCCTCATCGAGATGGTGCAGCCGCTGGATGATGCCGGGGTGCCGGTGAAGGTGGTGCCCGGCGTGAGTTCTGCCTTCGCCGCCGCCGCGGCCGGCGTCGAGAGCCTCACGCTGCCCGAGGTCACGCAGACCGTCATTCTCACGCGCGTGGCGGGCCGCACCCCGATGCCCGAGGGCGAGGATCTGGTCTCGCTGGCCCGGCATCGCAGCACGCTGTGCATCTTCCTGTCCATCACGCTGCTGTCCAGCATCCAGCGCGACCTGCGTGCCGCAGGCTGGCCCGAGGATGCCCCCATCCTGGTGGTGCACAAGGCCAGCTGGCCCGGCGAGGAGAAGATCGTGCGCAGCACGCTGGCCGACGTGAAGGAGGCCTGCCGGCAGGCCAAGATCGTCAGCCAGGCCATGATCATCGCCAGTCCCACCATTGGCGCCCGTCAGTGGAGCTCCCTGACCAAGTCACGGCTGTACGATGCCAGCTTCACCCACCGCTTCCGTCGTGCCAGCGAGGAGCGTCTCGTGGACATGGCGGTAAGCAAGCTGAATCCGCACTCCGAGACCCAGGTGCCGGAAGGACAGACGAAAACAACTTTTACCGACGAGGCTTCGGATGACAACCTCCAATGACACCATCCTGCTGGTCGGCCACGGCTCACGCGAGGCCGCCGGCAATGCCGAGATCCTGCTGTTTGCCGAACGCTGGCGCGCCCGTCACCCCGACTGGCGCATCGAGGTCGGCTTCATCGAGTTTGCCGATCCTCTGCTGGATCCGGCCCTGAACTATGCCGCGCGCAACAGCGAGCGTGTGCTGGTGCTGCCCCTCATCCTCAACGCCGCCGGCCACGTTCGCCAGGACATCCCGAGTGCCATCCAGCGCGCCCGGAAACGTCATCCCGACGTCCAGTTCCTCTATGCCCCGCACCTGGCCGTCAGCGATCCGCTGCTGAGCATCCTCAAGCGCTTCCTGCGTCAGGCCATGCTGCAGCTGGACGTGCCCGACCCCCGGACCACCGGGGTCATCCTGCTGGGGCGAGGCTCCAGCGACCGCCTGGCCAATGGGGACGTGGCACGCATGGCCCGCTGGCTGTGGGAGATCGGCGATCACGATCGCGTGGACCTGGCATTTACCGGAGTGACCTTCCCGCGCCTGGAGAAAGTGGTGCGCGATCAGGTGGCACTGGGCATGATGCAGATCGTCGTCATGCCGTACTACCTGTTCACCGGCACGCTCATCAAGCGCATCGGCCGGCAGATGGAAAATCTGGCGGCCCAGTACCCGCAGGTCCGCTTTGCCCACACCGCCTACTTCGGCTTCGAGCCCGAGATCGCCCGACTGCTGGATGAGCGTGTCCATGCCCTGAAGCAAGGGGTGGGCGCCATCGATCTGGATCGATTGATGCGGCCCGATCCGTTCCGCGAAAGCGAGGGGCACCATCACCATCATCATGACCATGGGCATGATGCTCACGATCATGATGATGAGCATGTCCATGACGCCCATCCGGATCATGACCATGCGCACGCCCACGGTCATGAGCACAATCACGACCACGACCACGACCACGACCACGACCACGACCACGACCACGACCACGAACATAGGCATGGCCACAGCCATGATGCCCAGCATGGACATGATCATGACCCTGCGCAAGATCCTGAGCACGGCCTTGACCATGAACAGCATCATGGAGCGCATCCGGCATTCGAGGAGAACCCGGCTCGTCATGAAGGGCAGGGCGGTGGCCTGAATCCGGGAGGCCGTCATGCCGCCGATTCGCGTGATTCCGCACCTGATCGTGGCCATGATCGCGTTGAGCCTGTTCGTCAGGACGGTGATAATCAGGTTATGAATGATCCGAATCAAGGCCGTTCAATTCCGGAAGTAGCCCGTGCCGTTCCGCAGGGCAAGCCGCTGGGGCCGCAGTCCGCCTTCCCGAAAGGAAAGGCGATTCAACCCGGCCTGCCCGGGCGTGCCCCCTTCCCTCGTTCACGCTTTGGTCGCTGAGGGCCGGCTGATTCGCCGTCGTCCGCGCCATCCTTTCATTTCGACATTCCCGATCGCCAGAACCCATGAGCACCGTCAACACCGTCACCGAGCAGCTGACCCGCGCCGGGCAGGTCATCGAGCATGACAGTTTTGCCACCATCGACCGCGAAGCTGGTCCGCATTCCTACACGGCCGAACAATGGCCGATCGTGCGGCGCATGATCCACGCCAACGCCGACTTCGATTTCAACGGCCTCACGCGCTTTCATCCGGATGCCGTGCGCGCTGGCCGAGAGCTGCTGCTGAACGCCCGTGCTCAGGGCGGCGCCCATATCGTGGCGGACGTGGAAATGATCTGCGTGGGGCTTTCCGCACCGCGACTGGCGCATTTCGGCGTTCAGACCCATCAGTTCATTTCCGACGAGGACGTCATCGAGCAGGCCAAGGCCGAGAACAGCACCCGTGCCGTGCAGGCCATGCGCAAGGCGCAGCGCCTGGGGCTCATTGACGGCCAGATCGTCGCCATTGGCAACGCGCCCACCGCACTCATCGAGCTGGTACGGATGATCCGCGAGGAGGGCGCCCGCCCGGCACTGGTCATCGGCATGCCGGTGGGCTTCGTCTCGGCCGCCGAGAGCAAGGCATTGCTGATGGAAGTCACGGAAGTGCCCTGGATCGCCATTCAGGGACGCAAGGGGGGCTCCACCCTGGTGGTGGCGGCGCTGCATGCGCTGCTGGCGCTGGCCGAGGCCGAGCAGAAGAAGGCCGGATCGCAGGATCCGCAGAACGCCACGGCATGAACCCGTCGCAGCACCCTCCGCTGGACCAGGCGGCCTCAACCCCGGATGGCGAAGCACCCGCCCGGGCGACGTCCGATCCATCCCGCCGTGCCGGACGCCGTGACAGGCCCGAGCGCGGCACCCGAACCGGCTTCTCGACCGGTGCCTGTTCCGCGGCGGCGGCCCGCGCCTGCGCACTGGGCCTCATTCAGGGGCAGGTGCCGGATTCGGTGGAGAGCCTGCTGGCCAACGGTCAGCGCGTGTCGTTTGCCATCCATGATGGGCGCATCGAAGGAGAGGGCCTGGCCCGTGTTGCGCATGGCTACGTGCAGAAATTTGCCGGCGACGATCCGGACTGCACCGATGGCGCACACCTGACGGTGGACCTGCGCATCCTGCCTGGCCAGGCCGGTCAGGTGCAGTTTCGTGCGGGGCCGGGTGTGGGCACTGTCACACTGCCCGGTCTGGGACTGGAGATTGGTGGACCAGCCATCAATCCGGTGCCGCGCGCCAACATCACGCAGAACCTGCAGGAAGTGGCGGGCCCGCTGCTGGCCGAGCACGGGCTGGAGGTGACCGTCAGCGTGCCGGGCGGCGAGGTCATGGCCAGAAAGACCACCAACGCGCGGCTGGGCATATTGGGCGGCATCAGCATCCTGGGCACCAGTGGCATCGTGCGGCCCTATTCCACCAGTGCCTGGCGCGCCAGCGTGGTGCAGGGCATCCAGGTGGCGGCCATCACCGGCAACGACATCGTGGTGCTTACCACCGGCGGGCGCAGTGAGGCCTTCGCCATGCGCGAGGTGCGCCGTGATCGCCCCGAGCTGCCCACTGCCTGCTTCGTGCAGATGGGTGATTTCCTGCGCTATGCGCTGGACGAGGTGGTGGCTCAGGGCATCCGGCTGGTGGTCTTTGGCCTGATGGTCGGAAAGCTCACCAAGATTGCCCAGGGCGAGACCATTACCCATGCCAACCGAAACGTCGTCGACACGACGCTGGTGGCCGACATCGCTCGCCGCATTGGCGCCAGCGACGCCGACTGCCAGGCCATTGCCGAGGCCAAGACCGCACGATTCGCGGCTGAGCTGATGGTGGAACGAGGTCTGGGTGACGCCTTCCATCATGCGCTGGCCGAGGCGGCCATCGCCACGCTGCAGGATCCTGACCGTTACGGTCGTGCCTTTCAGATCCGCATCATGGTCTGCGACGGCGAAGGCAACATGCTGGCCGATGTCTGGTCCGCGCCTGCCGACAATCGTCCTCGGCCGGCCACGGCCGGGCGCACCGGCATTTCGCACACACATTCCGCCGATTTCGATACCGACGAGGATTTTCCGCCGGAACCCCGTCATACAAGCTGAATCATGACCGACCCCAATCCCTGCCGCATCATCGGCGTGCTCGACGATGGCGCTGCCAGCCTCACGCCCACCGCACTGGCTCACATCCGTCAGGCCGACGTGATCATCGGTGCCGAGCGCACGCTGGCCCTGTTTGCCGGGCAGTTCAAGCCCGGTGCCCGCACCTTCGATCTCACCGGCCAGCTCAAGGCCGTGCCCGGCTGGGTCGATGCCGCCCGAGAGGCAGGGCAGAGCTGCGTGGTGCTGGCCACGGGTGATCCGCTGTGCTTCGGCATTGCCCCTTACCTGGCGGCGCGGCTGTGCACGCAGGCGCTGGAGATCCTGCCCAACGTGTCCACGCTGCAGCTGGCGTGTGCCCGGCTGGGCATGGCCTGGCAGGACGTGCCTTTCCTGTCCATTCACGCCAAGGATGCGGGCCCCTGGCGGCGGGGCGCGGGTCCCACGCATGGCCTGTACCGGCTGGCGCAGGCCGTGCATGCGCATGACCGGCTGCTGGTGCTCACCTGTCCCGACAACACGCCGGCGCGCATTGCCGAGCTGCTGCGCATCGAGGGGCTGGCCGACGCCGTGCAGATGGCCGTGGCCGAGAACCTGCTGCAGCCGGACGAGCATGTCCACGCGCAGCTTTCGGTGGACGAGGCGGCTGGCATGACGTTCGCACCGCTCAACGTGGTGGCGCTGTGGCGCATCCAGCCGCGTGACAACCCGGTGCTGATGGGTCGTGAGGACGAGAGCTACTTCCAGCGCCGTCCCAAGGGCGATGGCACGGGCGGGCTGATCACCAAGCAGGAAGTGCGCGCCGTGTCGCTGGCACGGCTGCAGCTGCGTGCCGACAGCCTGGTCTGGGACATCGGTGCCGGCAGCGGTTCAGTGGGTCTGGAGGCCGCACGACTCTGCCATCGCGGTCACGTCTGGGCCATCGAGAAGAACGCACACGACATCGAGGTCATCCGTCAGAATCACGATGCCTTCAGGGTGGCCAATTACACGCTGGTGCATGACAAGGCCCCGGCTGGCATGGAGGCGTGGCCCGATCCGGATGCCGTGTTCATTGGTGGCAGCGGGGGTGAGCTGGCTGATCTCATCCGGCTGGTGCTGTCCCACCTCAAGCCCGGCGGCCATCTGGTGATGAACTTCGTGACGCTGGAGAACCTGGCCACGGCGCTGGAGACGCTCAAGGACGTGCAGGCCCAGAGCGTTAGAGCGAAGCAGCCCGCCGAGGCAGGCACTGAGAAGGACGCACACGGTGCTCATGATTCGGTGTCGAATGATGTCGGGAGCGCAGCGGAATCTGGATCCGGCAGGACGCTGCACTGGGATGTGCTGCAGCTGCAGGCCTCGCGCAGCCGTCCCATCCTTTCGATGAACCGGCTGGCGGCCGAGAATCCCGTCTGGCTGGTCTCGGCCAGCTGGCGTGACGCGCTAGCCGATGCGGCTGACTGAAGACTGCGGACGCTGCCCGCTGAAGCATGCCGAGGCGACCGCCCGGTCACGCTTGCCCGACCTTTCCGGAGACGATGTCTGCCATTGTCTCCGTCCATGAATTGATGACAGGATCCTTGCACCATGCATGACACTCTTGGCCGCCTGATCGGCGTTTCCCTCGGCCCCGGTGATCCGATGATGATCACCCGCGCCGCCTGGGCCGAATTGCAGCGGCGCGACACCCGCTGGGTCTATCCGGTGCGAAGCGGCAACAGCGAAAGCCACGCCTTCGGCATTGTCCGGCGGGCGGGCATCGAGCCGGTGGCCGATCATCAGCCGCTTGTCTTTCCCATGACCTACGATGCCGAGAAGCTGGGCAAGGCGTGGCTGAAGACGGCGCAGACCGTGCTGCCATGGCTGCAGGCCGGGCAGGATGTGCTCTTTCTGGTGGAGGGGGATGCCAGCACCTATGCCACCTTCGGTCATCTGGCCCGTACCGTGAAGAGCCTGGACGAGCGCATCTCGACACCGGTGATTGCGGGCATCAATGCCTTCACGGCCGCCGGCGCGATGGTGGGCCAGCCGCTGGCCGAGCAGGACGACACCATGGCGGTGGTGCCGGCCGCCTATGGCGTAAGCATGCTGCCTCGGCTATTGCACGACTTCGACACGCTGGTGCTGATGAAAGTGAAGCCCGTGCTGGACGAGCTGATCGACTGGCTGATGAAGCACGGCCTGCTGGGCGAGGCCTATTTTGTCGAGAAGGTGGGTGCCGAGGACGAGCGCAGCGTGAGCGGTGATGCGCTGCTGGCCCTGCGCGGCCAGAAGGTCAGCTACCTGTCGCTGGTCATTGTCCGCCATCCGCATCGGATCCGCGGCGAACGCATCCGTGGCTGCCTGAAGAAGCCCAAGGTCGAGGGGCAAGGTGCTTCATCGACAGCATTGGCTGCATCGACGTCGACGGTTGCGCCCGCGCCTGCCGTGGTGGATCCCGATTCATCACGGACGGGCGAGACGGGAGCGGGGCAGGGTGCCGATGTCGCCGGAAGCGCATTGTCCCTGTCGGGCGCGAATGCGGCAGAATCGGCAGCCACCACGCCGGGAGTCCGTTCCGTGCCCCATGTCCAGCCCACGCAGGAGGCGCGTGTCTGTCTGCTGGCCATCACCAAAGGGGGCGTGGCGCATGCGGTCCGGCTGGCGCGAATGCTGCCTCATGCCACTGTCTGCACGCTGCCCAAGTTTGCGGCTGATCTGGAGACGTTGCCGAACGAGAAGTTCATCTGCCAGAAGACGCTGCGCGAGGAGATGGGAGGCATCTTCGGTCGCTTCGATCAGCTGGTCTGCTTCGTCTCGCTGGGTGCCGTGGTGCGACTGGTGACCCCGCACCTGAAGGACAAGGAGACGGATCCGGGCGTCATTGTTGTCGATGATGCGGCGCGCCATGTCGTGCCGATGCTCTCGGGCCATGTGGGGGGTGCCAATGTGTGGGCCGAGCGGGTGGCGCGCCTGCTGGATGCCACGGCCGTGCTCACGACGGCCTCGGACGCAGGCGGCACGCTGGCCGTGGACATTCTCGGGCGCGAGCTGTGTTGGCAGGTCGAGGCGCCGAAGATCAATCTCACACGTGTGGCGGCGGCCGTGGTCAACCATGAGCGGATTGCCATCGTGCAGGAGACCGGCAGCCGGAACTGGTGGACGCGCAAGACACCGCTGCCGGCCAACATCGAAATACTGGACGACCTGGCCGATGTGAAACCGGGTTACCACCAGGCGCTGCTCTGGATCACGCACCGGACAGTGGATGCCAGCTTCTGGACCCAGTGGCCCGAACGGCTGATCGTCTATCGTCCGCCGCAGGGGCAGGATGAAGACGCCCGGCCGGGCGATGGCACGACGAAGGAAGCGACAGCATGACGCAGGATATCGTGCTCGGCATCGGTTGCGATCGCAACACGCCTCATGCGACGCTGGCCCAGGTCATTGACGAGGCGCTGCAGCGGCTGGGGCGTGACTGGTCAGCGGTGAAGGCCGTGGCCAGCATCGACCTGAAGGCCGACGAAGGGGCCATGCAGCAGCTGATGCAGCAGCGTGGCTGCGACATCCGTTTCTATTCGGCAGCCCAGCTGGCGCAAGTGCCGGTGCCCAATCCCAGCGAGATGGTGCGCAAGTACACCGGCACGCCGTCGGTCAGCGAGGCGGCCGCGTTGCTGGTGGCGGGCGCCGACGGTCAGCCCGCACCGATGTCGGCGCTGCTGATCGAGAAGCACAAGCTGCGCGGCCCCGACGGGCGCAATGCCACCGTGTCGGTGGCGGCCGTCGGCTGACACACACGGCACTGCCAGGTTCGTGCAGTCGGTGCATCGATCATGGATGGTCCCGCTGGCATGGACACAGTGCCGTTTCCCTTTGCATATTGACAGATAAACACGCAGGAGTCTGACCCATGTCCCATGGAAAGATCATGCTGGTCGGCATTGGCCCGGGCAGCGCCGAACACATGACGGCCCGTGCCCGCGCAGCCATTGTCGAGGCCGATACGGTGATTGGCTACGTGACCTACATCAAGCTGGTGGCCGACCTGCTGGATGGCAAGGAGATCATCCGCAAGAGCATGACCGAGGAGCTGGATCGTGCCATCGAGGCGCTGGCCCGGGCCCGTGAGGGCAAGAAGGTCGCGCTGATCTCGTCGGGGGACGCTGGTGTCTACGGCATGGGGGGGCCAACCTTCGAGGTGCTGATGCAGGCCGGCTGGACGCCGCCTGAAGTCACCATCGAGACCGACGAGGAGGGTAACGAGCAGCGTATCGTCGGTGATGGCATCGAGGTCGAGATCATTCCCGGGGCCTCGGCGCTCAACAGCTGTGCCGCCTTGGTGGGCGCACCGCTCACCCACGATTTCTGTTCGATCTCGCTTTCCGACCTGCTCACGCCGTGGCCCACCATTGCCCGCCGGCTGGATGCGGCGGCAGCGGCGGACTTCGTGGTGGCACTCTACAACCCCAAGAGCGGGCGGCGTACCCGGCAGATCGTCGAGGCGCAGCAGCTTTTCCTGCGGTATCGGGATCCGGAGACGCCGGTGGCCATCGTCAAGAGCGCTTACCGCCGTCGCCAGAATATCGTGCTCACCACGCTGGCGAAGATGGCCGAGGCCGACATCGGCATGCTGTCCACGGTGCTGATCGGCAACAGCAACACCTTCATGCGCCACGGCCTGATGATCACGCCGCGCGGTTATGCCAACAAGTACGATGTGACGGGCGACAACGGGCTGAAAGGGGGCGAGCGCTCGGGCCGCTCACTGTCCACCGGGCTGGATGGCTGGCTGCATGCGCTGCATGCGGCACACACCGCCGGGGAAACCGTGGAGGCGTTGGCGGAACAATACCGTTTGCCAGCTGACTATATCCGGCAGAAACTGTCTGAGCCGCTGCCGCAACCCGAGGTCTCGAAATCGCGTCGCAAGCCGCCCGCCCAGGAAGGAGGCGAGGGCTGAGGGCGCATCGCTGAAGCCTGCACGCCATGATCGAGATTGCTGCCTGGGCACCTGCCGCCGTGCCGCTGCTGGCCTTCGGGCTGGATGTGGTCTTTGGGGAGCCGCCCGTTCGACTGCATCCGGTGGTGTGGATGGGGCAGTACCTGCAATGGGCGGGTGAGCGGATTGCGCCGTCCGTAGCCGTGGATGCGCCACCTCTGTCGGTGGCCAGGCATGCGAATGCGTCCCGAATGGACCTGTCCGGAAGAGAGCAGATCCGTCTGTCGGAAACGGGCAGTGTCACCACCGTTCAGGATGCCCGTCGCCAGTTCCGGCTGGGGGCGTTGGCCTGGCTGCTGGGCGCCGCCGTGGCCACGTCGCTGGCCTGGGGCGTGCAATGGGCGCTGGGGCAGTTGGCTGTCTGGCTGGCCGTGCCGCTGTTGGCGCTGTGCCTGAAACCGCTGTTTGCCTGGACCCTGTTGTATGACCTGGTGGCCCAGGTGGAAACGGCGCTGGGGCAGGGGCTGCAGGCAGGGCGGGAGCAGCTGGCGCATCTGGTCAGCCGGGATGTGCAGCGGCTCGATGAAGCCGGCGTGCGTGAATCCGCGATCGAGACGCTGGCCGAGAACCTGAGTGATTCGGTGGTGGCGCCACTTCTGTGGTTTGCGCTGCTGGGCCTGCCCGGAGCTGCGCTCTATCGCTTTGCCAACACGGCCGATGCGATGTGGGGGTATCCCGGCATGCATGGTGGCCGTCACTGGCAATGGGCTGGCAAATGGGCAGCGCACGCCGACGATGTGCTCAACTGGTTGCCTGCCCGGCTCACGGCCGGGCTGCTGATGCTGGGCGCTCACCGAACACTCTGGCGGGCGCTTCCGGCGCAGGCAGCGCTGACGCCATCACCCAACGGGGGCTGGCCCATGGGGGCCATGGCGCTGCGCCTGGGGGTCGGACTGGGCAAGCCGGGTGTCTATCGGCTCAATGCACAGGCGCCGGCGCCGCAGACCGTCCACACCTGGCAAGCCCTGCGCCGGGCCCGCTTCGCCGCATGGCTGGCGGTGGTGCTGTGCGCGGGGGGGGCGGTTCTGTCCGGCCCTTTGGGATGATGGTTTTCTTCCGAAGCAATCACGTGCTTCGCAGCTGATTTCCGGCGCTCTTTCGGCCCGGAGACCTGATGGATGGCACCCGCCGCAGGGGCGGCATCGGTGAGGCGTACCGGGGATGCAGCGGCCTGCCACGTGCCGGACATGTGTCTGCCTGAATGTCAGAGTCCGGCGGCTGCTGTCGCAGACGCATCCGGCTCATTCAGGGCATAATCTTTTGCCATGGAGATTTGCGGCGCATACAACCACGGGGGACCTGACGCAGACGGCGTGCCGCTGCATGATTTCTCCACCAATGCCAACGCAGCCGGCCCATGTCCGGCTGTGCTGCACCGGCTGCAGTGCCTGGTGCCTGATTCCTATCCGGATCCGGCCTATGTGTCGCTGCGCACGCGGCTGGCCCGCTGGCATGACGTGACGCCTGCGCGTATCGTCATGGGGGCCAGTGCGAGCGAACTCATCATGCGACTCACGGCGGCGGTGCTGCCTGAGATGGCTTCCGTCTGGGGGCCGCGCCATGCCTATGGCGACTATCGCCGTGCCGCCGAGGCCTGGGGGCTGGCGGTTGATGCCTGGGAAGCCGAGGATCGTTGCCTTGTCTCTCAGGCCTTCGCCGCGGGCGCGCCAACCCGGCTGTCAGAACGGCAGGTGCGGCTTGTCTGGGTCACCTGGCCGGCCAGCCCGCAGGGTGACATGCCGCCCGCGCTGTCAGGTCTGGCCGGGGCACTGACCCCGAAGGATGTGGTGGTGCTGGACATGGCCTATGCGCCGCTGTGGCTGGATGGGGACGCTCACTCCGGAGCGCCCGATGGCGCTGGTGCCTTGCCCAAGGTGCTGGCTGCGCGCGCGTGTCGGCTCTTTTCACCGAACAAGGCACTGGGGCTGACGGGGGTGCGGGGCGCCTATCTGGTGCTGCCGGAGGTGCCGGGCTTGCCTGATCTTGCCGTGCGTCTGGCGCGGCTTGCATCGTCCTGGCCTCTTGGGGTGCATGGGCAGGCCATGCTGGAGGCCTGGATGGAGCCCGGTGTGCAGCAATGGCTGGCCGAGAGCCGCAAGACGCTGCAAGGCTGGAAGGCGATGCTGGAGGCCGGGCTGCTGCAGCGGGGCTGGCAGCTGATGCCCAGCGTGGCCAGCTTCTGCTGTGCCCGGCCACCGGTGCCGCCGACCAGGCTGTCGGGCTGGCTGGCAGAACTGAGAACGCAGGGGATCAAGCTGCGTGATGCCGGTTCTTTCGGGCTGCCCGGCTGGGTGCGGCTGGGGGTACGCACTCCGGCCAGCCAGCAGGCGCTGTGGCAGGCCCTGGACAGCACAACGAACCCGAGGGCCTCTTGAGACGATGAATACGACCGATCAGCCCTCGGGCTGGCGCCGCTGGTGGCTGGGAGTCCGTCCACCCACGCTGGGCCTGTCTCTGGTACCCGTTCTGCTGGGCACGGCGCTGGGGGTACGCCTGGGGGGCTCCTTCGATCCGGCGTCGTTCCTGGTGGCGGCGTTCTGCGTGCTGTGCATCCAGGCCGGAACCAACCTGTTCAACGATGCCGGAGATGGGGCACGGGGCGCCGACGGCGCCGATCGGCTGGGACCGGTGCGGCTGGTGGGCAGCGGACTTGCCGCGGTGGCGGAGGTGCGGCGGGCAGCAAGGCTGTGCTTCGCGCTGGCGCTGGCCGGTGGCCTGTTGCTGACCTGGTGGAACGGCGGGGGGATCCTGCTCATCGGGCTGGCCTCGCTGCTGGCGGGCTGGTTGTATTCGGCCGGGCCCAGGCCACTGTCGCACACGCCGTGGGGGGAGTCCTGCGTGCTGCTCTTTTTCGGGCTGGTGGCGGTGGCAGGCAGCTGCTTCCTGCAGACAGGGAGCTTCTCGGCGCTGGCGCTAGCTTTCGGGGTGGTGCCTGGCCTGTACGCGGCGGCGGTGCTGCTGGTCAACAACACGCGCGATCTGGTGCAGGACCGGCGGGCCGGGCGCACCACGCTGGCTTGCCTGCTGGGCCGGCAGCGGGCACAGCAGCTGTATGCGGTGTTTCTGCTGCTGCCTTTCGCCATCCTGCTGCCGCTGACGATGGCCCTGGGGCAGCCCTGGCTGGGCGTCGTGTCGCTGCTGCTGGTGCCGATGGCCATCATGCTGATACGCCGCTTCGGGCAGCGTGAGGGTCGGGCGATGAACCAGCAGCTCAAGGACACGGCACGACTGCAGGCCCTGCTATGTGCCGTGCTGGTGGGCGGTCTGCTCGTCTGAAGAAAGCAGGGCCCGAGCGGTCTGAACCGCCCGGGCCCTGGAGATCCGCCATTCCGTCCCGTGGCGCGGGAGGTGTTCCGGAGAATCGTCAGTCCGGCTTGCGCGCCAGCAGGGTGGCAAAGCGCATCTCAATGCGGTTGCCGTTCTCGTCGGTGCGATGCAGCTTGCCGGGGTTCTCGTTGTACTTCAGCACTTCCCAGCCGGCGTCGGCGTAGAAGGCCTTCAGCTCGCCGGACTGGAAGCGGAACGGGAAGGGAACCCGGCACGGATAGTCGTCACTGTCCATGACGCTGACGATCAGGTTGTAGCCGCCGGGAGCGGTCTCCTGCTGCATGCGGGTCATCAGTGGTGCGATGACGGCCGGATGCAGGAACATCAGCACCACGGTGGACAGGATGAACTGGTAGGGGCCGTCGAATTCCAGCGATTCCACCTGGTTCAGATCCACCTCGGCCAGGCGGATGTCCTTGAGTCCCTCGGCGTCGGCGATGTGCTGCAGGTTGGCCAGACTGCCGCCGTTCCAGTCCCAGGCGTCCACGGCAAAACCGCGCCGGGCGAGAAACAGGGCATTGCGGCCGCCGCCGCAGCCGATGTCCAGCGCCCGGCCCACCGGCACCTGTTCGGCAGCCTCCACCACTTCGGAATGGGTGGCGGTCATGTCGTACTTCTTGGTGAAGTAGTCGGCCGGGCGGCACAGGAAGTCCAGCTGGCACTGGATGTCCGGGCTCATCGAGACGATCTGGTGCCATGCCTGCGGCTCGATGCGCGGCGGCTGGTGCTCGGTGTCGTAGGTCGCCTCGGCGGTGACATTGCCATGTTCGTCCATCAGCGCGAACTGCAGCGAGCCCCGCAGGATCTTCAGCTGCGCCCAGGTGCCTTCCTTGGTGTTGTGCCGCTTCAGGAAACCACCGGGCACGGTGTCGTGCTGCCACACCGGCATGCGCTTGTAGACGACCAGTTCTTCTTGACTCATGCTCTTTCCTCAGCCCTGCAGGGCGGCAGACACGACTTCGCGGGCTTCGGCCTGCACCTGTGCCAGGTGCTCGGGGCCCTTGAAGGACTCGGCGTAGATCTTGTAGACGTCCTCGGTACCCGAGGGCCGTGCGGCGAACCAGGCGTTCTCGGTGACCACTTTCAGGCCGCCGATCTTCGCTCCGTTGCCCGGCGCTTCGGTGAGCTTGGCTACGATGGGCTCACCGGCCAGCGTGGCAGCCTTGACGTTCTCGGGCGCCAGGGCGGACAGTTTCGCCTTCTGCTCGCGGTTGGCCGGGGCATCGACGCGCGCATAGGCGGGGTTGCCGAAGCGGGCGGTGAGTTCGGCATAGTGCTGGCTGGGGCTCTTGCCGGTGCGGGCCAGGATCTCGGAGGCCAGCAGTGCCAGGATGATGCCGTCCTTGTCGGTGCTCCAGACGGTGGCATCGTGACGCAGGAAGGAGGCTCCGGCCGATTCTTCGCCGCCGAAGGGGCCACTGCCATCCAGGAGACCCGGCACGAACCACTTGAAGCCCACGGGCACCTCGACCAGCCGGCGACCCAGCGACTGGGCCACGCGGTCGATCATCGAACTGCTGACCAGGGTCTTGCCGATGAAGCCGTCCTTGGGCCACTGCTGGCGGGCGCCAAACAGGTACTGGATGGCCACGGCCAGGTAGTGGTTGGGGTTCATGAGCCCGGCATCCGGTGTGACGATGCCATGGCGGTCGGCGTCGGCGTCATTGCCGGAGGCGATGTCGTACTTGTCCTTCTGGGCCACCAGGCTGGCCATGGCGCTGGGCGAGCTGCAGTCCATGCGGATCTTGCCGTCCCAGTCCAGCGTCATGAAGCGCCAGGTGGGGTCCACCAGCGGGTTGACGACGGTGAGGTTCAGCTTGTGGCGTTCGGCGATGGCGCCCCAGTAGTCGACCGACGCACCGCCCAGCGGATCCGCGCCGATGCGCACGCCGGCGCCGCGGATGGCGTCCAGATCCAGCACGTTGGGCAGGTCGTTCACGTAGGTGCCCAGGTAGTCATAGGGGCGGGCCTGCTTGCGGGCGCGCTCGAAGGGCACGCGCTTGACGCCTTTCAGGCCGGCCTTGATGTATTCGTTGGCGCGTGCGGCGATCCACTTGGTGGCATCGGTGTCGGCCGGGCCGCCATGCGGCGGGTTGTACTTGAAGCCGCCGTCGGTGGGCGGGTTGTGCGACGGGGTGACCACGATGCCGTCGGCCAGACCCTTGTGGGCGGGCAGATCGTTCACGCCACCGATCTTGCCCCGGTTGGCAGTGAGAATGGCATGCGAGACGGCCGGGGTGGGGGTGTAGCGGTCGGCCGCATCGACGCACACCTCCACGCCATTGCCCACCAGCACTTCCAGAGCGCTGGCCCAAGCCGGTTCCGACAGGCCGTGGGTGTCGCGGCCGATGAAGAGCGGACCGTCAAAGCCCTGGGCCTGGCGATAGTCGCAGATGGCCTGCGTGGTGGCGAGGATGTGATCTTCGTTGAAGGAGGTCTTGAAGCTGGTGCCACGGTGGCCGGATGTGCCGAAGGCCACCTGCTGTTCCACCACGGCAGGATCGGGCTTGCGGGTGTAGTAGGCGGTGACCAGGCTGGCCACGTCGATCAGGTCTTCGGGCAGAGCCGGTTTGCCGGCGCGGGGATGCGACATGAGAGGGTCTCCTGCTTCATGGGTGGCGATATCCTGATGTTACGAAAATTCCCCATGGCTGGCAGCCAAGGCACAGCTGGTCATGATTTCTTCAGGCATGCAGGAGAGGGCATGTGGAATCCTGGCGACGGCACACCCTGAAGGGGTTTGGTTGGCCCCTGGGAGACTGGATCCACAGGGGTCTTTCGAACATGCCGGCGCAGCCTGGGATACCCCGGTTGTCCTTGACGGAACCAGAAACGAAAAAGGCGTTGCCATCTCTCGATGACAACGCCCTGAATTTGGCTCCCCGACCTGGGCTCGAACCAGGGACCTGCGGATTAACAGTCCGTCGCTCTACCGACTGAGCTATCGGGGAAGTGAAGACGTGATTATAGGTGGGTTTTTGAAAAAAGCAAGTCCTTCACGCGACAGTTGCAAAAAAACACGTTCCGACGTGAAGGACTGGACAACCGGGAACGATCAGGCGCCTTGCTTCAGGACCTGGGCGATGGCCTTGGCCACGTGCTCGATGTTCTTCTGGTTAAGGGCGGCCACGCAGATGCGGCCGCTGCTGACCGCGTAGATGCCGTGGTCGGCCTTGAGGGCCTCCACCTGCGAGGACGTCAGACCCGAGTACGAGAACATGCCGCGCTGCTTCTCGATGAAGGAGAAGTCACGCTGGATGCCGGCTGCGGCCAGCCCGGCGACCAGCGCCTTGCGCATGGCCTTGATGCGCACGCGCATCGCGCCCAGCTCGGCTTCCCAGCCCTGGCGCAGGACCTCGTCGTTGAGCACGCGCTGCACCACCTGGGCGCCGTGCGTGGGCGGGTTGGAGTAGTTGGAGCGGATGACGCGCTTGAGCTGGCTCTGGACCCGGGTGGCCTCGTCGGCGCTGGGCAGCACGACGGTCAGGGCGCCCACACGCTCGCCGTACATGGAGAACGACTTGGAGAACGAGCTGGAGACCAGGAAGGTGATGGACGAGGCAGCGAACTTGCGCACGACGGCGCCGTCTTCCTCGATGCCGTCACCGAAGCCCTGGTAGGCGATGTCCAGGAAGGGCACCTGGCCAGCCGATTGCAGCGCGGCCAGCACCTGATCCCACTGGGCGGCGTCCAGATCCACGCCGGTGGGGTTGTGGCAGCAGGCATGCAGCACGAACACCGAGCCCGGGCGGGCTGCCTTGATGCAGTCCAGCATGCCCTGGAAGTTCACGCCGTGGGTGGCGGCATCATAGTAAGGGTAGGTTTCCACCTTGAAACCGGCCGCTTCGAAGATGGCGCGGTGGTTTTCCCAGCTGGGATCGCTGATGTAGACGGTGGTGCCCTCGGGGCTGAAGCGACGCAGCAGGTCGGCGCCGATCTTCAGGCCGCCGGTGCCGCCCAGGGCCTGTGCGGTGATGGCGCGCTTGTCGGCGATGACGGGCGAGTCCTTGCCCAGCAGCAGCTTCTGCACGGCCTGGTTGTAGGCGGGGATGCCGTCGATGGGCAGGTAGCCACGGGGAGCATGGGTGGCATTGAGCTGGTCTTCGGCCTGGCGCACGCAGTCCAGCAGCGGCAGCTTGCCGTTCTCGTCGTAATAGACGCCCACGCCCAGGTTGACCTTGGTGGGTCGGGTATCGGCATTGAAGGCTTCGGTCACGCCCAGGATGGGATCCCGGGGAGCGAGGGGGACGGAGGAAAACAGCGAACTGGCCACGGCGCGGCACTCCTGGATGGCTTTCCGGCACCGGGACGCCGCGGCCGGAAAGGGTTGGGGCGAACGGACGCCGGACCGGAAATGTGCCTGTGCGAAAGGCTCGGGGTGCCGACGTCCAGCCGGGCCGGCGTGCCCGGCCGATGCCGTCGATTCTATCGCCATGGTCGGCTCCGACGCATGGTCCGTGGAGCGGCCGTCATGCCGGATCACCATGTACGGAAAGGTGTGTTGCAATTGTTTACGATCAGGATGCCTTCATGTCCTGAGAAATCCGGTGAAGTGCCTGTGTTGCGACGCATCTTCCTGCTTGTTGGAGGGCTTTCTGCAGGCCTGATTGCACCGACACGGAGCCCTCGGAAAGGTCACGCCGGGTAACTGTCGGTTACTGCCGAAAAGTCTTTTTTTTTCCCGATGAGCGGTCCATAATGCCCGACTTGCGTCTTTTGACGGCCATGCGCGGCACGGGCATGACCAGTGCCGAAACCCGCTTGTGCGCGGCTTTCGGGGCGGCCGGACGTCATACTGCAGGGCAGCATGACGCATGTCGTGTCCGGTCTGTCAGATGATGCAAGGATGTGCTTACATTTCCATACACTTCTGGGTCCCTGGCCCGGTCAGCGCCAGCGGTAGTGACGGCGTTGCAGGAAGGCAGGGCACGAACGGCGAAGGAAGGGCGTACCGGGCGTGGCAGCCCGGATGGCACAGGACGGACGGAAGGCATGTTGTCACAGACCGGTCAAGCAGAAGGCAAGCGCAAGGCGGCTGCAAAGGCGCCTGCGTCATCGGCTGCGTCCGGTCCGCAGGTCGTCACCTATCCCGGCAGTCCCTACCGGCTGCATCAGCCCTTTCCGCCGGCGGGTGATCAGCCGGGCGCCATCGATGCGCTGGTCGAGGGCGTGGAGGATGGCCTCTCGTTCCAGACACTGCTGGGCGTGACGGGTTCGGGCAAGACCTACACCATGGCCAACGTCATCGCCCGGCTGGGGCGGCCGGCGCTGGTGCTGGCACCCAACAAGACCCTGGCGGCGCAGCTCTACGCCGAGATGCGCGACTTCTTTCCGGAAAACTCGGTCGAATACTTCGTCTCGTACTACGACTACTACCAGCCGGAAGCCTACGTGCCCCAGCGTGATCTCTTCATCGAGAAGGATTCCGCCATCAACGAGCACATCGAGCAGCTGCGCCTGTCGGCCACCAAGTCGCTGCTGGAGCGGCGTGACACCGTCATTGTCGGCAGCGTCTCGTGCATCTACGGTATCGGCAACCCGGCCGACTACTTCGAGATGCGGCTGGTGCTGCGCAAGGGCGACCGCCTCGCGCAGCGCGACCTGCTCAAGCAGCTGGTGGCCATGCAGTACAAGCGCAACGACACCGACTTCGCGCGGGGCACCTTTCGCGTGCGCGGCGACACCATCGACGTGTTCCCCTCCGAGAACGCCGAGCTGGCGCTGCGCATCGAGATGTTCGACGACGAGGTGGAGATGCTGCAGCTCTTCGACCCGCTCACCGGGCGCATCCGCCAGCAGATCCCGCGTTTCGTCGTCTATGCGGCCTCGCACTACGTCACGCCACGCGCCACCATCGTGCGCGCACTCGACACCATCAAGGCCGAGCTGAAGGACCGACTGGCGTTCTTTCATGCCGAGGGCAAGCTCGTCGAGGCGCAGCGGCTGGAGCAGCGCACGCTCTTCGATCTGGAAATGCTGCAGGAGCTGGGCTTCTGCAAGGGCATCGAGAACTACTCGCGGCACCTGTCGGGCGCACGACCCGGCGAGCCGCCGCCCACGCTCATCGATTACCTGCCGCCTGATGCGCTGATGTTCATCGATGAGAGCCACGTCACCATCGGTCAGCTGGGGGGCATGTACCGTGGCGACCGCGCCCGCAAGGAGACGCTGGTGCAGTACGGATTCCGGCTGCCCTCGGCGCTCGACAACCGGCCGCTCACCTTCGAGGAATTCGAGTCGAAGGTGCGCCAGTGCATCTTCGTCTCGGCCACGCCGTCCGAATATGAAGCCTCCCATGCCGGCCAGGTGGTCGAGCAGGTGGTGCGTCCCACCGGCCTGGTCGACCCCGAAGTCGAGGTGCGACCGGCCACCACGCAGGTCGACGACGTGCTCTCCGAGATCACGGCCCGGGTGGCCCGGGGACATCGGGTGCTGGTCACCACGCTCACCAAGCGCATGGCCGAGGATCTCACCGACTTCCTGGCCGATCACCAGGTGCGGGTGCGCTACCTGCATTCCGACATCGACACGGTCGAGCGCGTCGAGATCATCCGTGACCTGCGCCTGGGCGTCTTCGACGTGCTGGTGGGCATCAACCTGCTGCGCGAGGGGCTGGACATCCCCGAGGTGTCGCTGGTGGCCATTCTGGATGCCGACAAGGAGGGCTTCCTGCGCTCCGAGCGCAGCCTGATCCAGACCATCGGGCGCGCGGCCCGAAACCTGGAAGGCAAGGCCATCCTGTATGCCGACCAGATCACCCGTTCCATGCAGCGCGCCATCGACGAGACGGCACGCCGTCGCCAGAAGCAGCTCGACTTCAATGCCGAGCACGGCATCGTGCCGCGTGGCGTGGTCAAGCAGGTGCGCGAACTCATCGACGGCGTCTACGACCTCTCTGGCACCGAGTCGCGGCCAGCCACTCCTGGTGCGGCACCGGGCCATGGCGTCGGTGGTGTGGACGATGCCCTGCTCGAGCGCACGGCCGAGAAGCTGCAGGGTATCGACACCCGCAACGAGGCCCAGGTCTCGCGCGAGATCCGCCGGCTGGAAAAGCAGATGGCCACCTACGCCCGCAACCTCGATTTCGAGAAGGCCGCCCAGGTCCGCGACGAGCTGGCGGCCCTCAAGCAACTGCTGTTCGGTTCCGGAGGGCAACCCTCATGATCCGGCACAAGGGAAGGGCATCCCGGTGATGCCCGTCCACGCCAGCATCGGAAATCCCGGTGCCGGCCGCCAGGCCAGAGCCTTGAATAGCGACCAGAACGCCAACATTTCAATCCAGATGGATATCAGGTAGTCAAAAATGGGAAAGAGAGAACCGCTGGCCATGGCGATGGCCACTCGCGTGCTTTTTGTCTGTATGGGCAACATCTGTCGGTCGCCGATGGCGCACGGGGTGTTTCGCCATCAGGTCCGCCAGGCAGGGCTGGAATCGGTGGTCGGCGTCGGCTCGGCCGGTACCCATGCCTTCCATCAGGGCGAGCCGGCTGATCCGCGCGCCCAGATGGCGATGTCGCGGCGCGGTTATGACATCGCCGATCTGCGCGCCCGCCAGATCACGATGGAGGACTTCGAGAACTACGACATGATCCTGGTGATGGACTGGGAGAACCTGAGCCTGCTGCAGAACCAGGCGCCCAAGCGCTTCCATCACAAGCTGCAGATGCTGATGCGCTTTGCCGGCGACCACGAATCGGCCACGGTGCCCGATCCCTACCAGGGCGGCAGCCAGGCCTTCGAGCAGGCGCTGGACTACGTCGAGGATGCCTGTTCGGGCTTGCTGGAGATCGTGCGGCGTCGCGCCACCCAGGTGGCGGCAGCCTGAAGGCTGCGCGCTGTCCGGACGGGATGAGCGCCGGGTTGGGGTATCATCCCTCTGGACGGGCCATTATTCATATAGCGCATGACCTTGCTCGCCTATCGTTGTCATTCACGGCCGGAATCGTTCGGTTCACACTTTCTCGACTAATAAACTCGGGTAATCAGGTATACTCCGTATTCGGATTCCTGACATCGGAGTGTTGTCATGAGGTTGACCACCAAGGGCCGCTTTGCCGTGACCGCCATGATCGACCTGGCCCTGCGCGAGCACAATGGGCCGGTCACGCTGGCGGGCATCAGCCAGCGGCAGAAGATTTCCCTGTCCTATCTCGAACAGCTCTTCGGCAAGCTTCGTCGCCATCAGCTGGTCGAAAGCACCCGGGGCCCTGGTGGTGGCTATTCGCTGGCCCGTCCCAGCCAGGACATCAACGTCTCGTCCATCATCTTTGCGGTGGACGAGCCGCTGGATGCCACGCAGTGCGGCGGCAAGCAGGACTGCTTCGAGGATGGCCCCTGCATGACGCACGAGCTCTGGACATCGCTCAACAAGCGGATGATCGACTATCTGGATTCGGTCAGCCTGCAGGATCTGGTCGAGCAGCAGCGCATGCGCGAGCAGCAGCCCGCCACCCGCCAGATCTCCATCACCCGCGAGCACAAGGCGGCGCTCGAACTGCCCACGTCGTCACTGCAGAGCATCGACAGCAACGGCACCCGGGCCTGAACGGGTTTCGCGCTGTCCCTCGATTTTCGGAATCCTGCTGTCGTCTCGTCTCCGGTTGGTCGTCGGCTTGGCCGCAGCCAGCCGGACATGTCGAGCTACCCGTGGGGCCAGGCATCCCGGGATCGGATGCCGGTATCTTCCCCTGCCTGATCCCTCACTGACGCTCTGACGCTTTTCCCCTTGAATTCACCGCTTTTTCCCACAGACTTCATCGCGCAGCCACGCTGCCCCACTTCGATGACCCGACCGATCTATCTCGATTATTCCGCCACGACCCCTGTTGATCCCCGGGTCGCGGAAAAGATGATTCCCTATCTCTGCGAACTCTTCGGCAACCCCGCCTCACGCAGCCATGCCTATGGCTGGGAGGCCGAGAAGGCCGTGGAGGAAGCACGTGCCGAAGTCGCGGCACTGGTCAACTGTGATCCGCGCGAGCTGGTCTGGACCTCGGGTGCCACCGAGTCGATCAACCTCGCGCTCAAGGGCGCTGCCCACTTCTACAAGCAGCGCGGTCGCCACCTCATCACTGTCAAGACCGAACACAAGGCCACGCTCGACACCATGCGCGAGCTGGAGCGCCAGGGCTTCGAGGTGACGCTGCTGGACGTGAAGGAAGACGGCCTGATCGATCTGAAGGACCTGGAAGCCGCCATCCGGCCCGACACCATCCTGGTCTCGGTCATGTTCGTCAACAACGAGATCGGCGTCATCCAGGACATTCCCGCCATCGGCGAGATGCTGCGTGAGCGCAAGATCATCTTCCACGTCGATTCGGCCCAGGCCACCGGCAAGGTCGAGATCGACCTGCAGAAGCTGAAGGTCGACCTGATGAGCTTCTCGGCCCACAAGACCTACGGTCCCAAGGGCGTGGGCGCGCTGTTCGTGCGGCGCAAGCCCCGGGTGCGCATCGAGGCGCAGACGCACGGTGGTGGCCACGAGCGCGGCATGCGCTCGGGCACGCTGCCCACCCACCAGATCGTCGGCATGGGCGAGGCCTACCGCATTGCCCGCCTGGAAATGGCCAAGGACAATGCCCACGCGCTGGCGCTGCGCAACCGTCTGCTGGAAGGGTTGTCCGCCATCCCCGAGTCCTACGTGAACGGCAGCTTGGAGCACCGGGTCGCACAGAACCTCAACATGAGCTTCAACTATGTCGAGGGTGAGTCGTTGATCATGGCCATCAAGGAGATCGCGGTGTCTTCCGGTTCGGCCTGTACCTCGGCCAGCCTGGAGCCGTCCTACGTGCTGCGTGCCCTGGGCCGCAGCGACGAGCTGGCGCACAGCTCCATCCGCTTCACCATCGGCCGCTTCACCACCGAGCAGGAAATCGATTTCACCATCGGCGTGATGAAGACCCAGGTTGAAAAGCTGCGCTCCATGTCCCCATTGTGGGAGATGGTGCAGGAAGGCATCGACCTCAATTCCGTCAAGTGGGCCGCCCACTGACCCCTGATTCCCGGCGCGGGTGATGTCCGAAGAAAGCAGATGTTCACGGATATCCCGCACGCTGCCGACACCCGATACATGTCTTTGCTGCCCGCCCGGATGGCGGGCGCATCCTGGAGATTGAAATGGCTTACAGCGACAAGGTTGTTGATCACTACGAGAACCCCCGCAACGTGGGTTCCATGGACAAGTCCGATGCCTCGGTGGGCACGGGCATGGTGGGCGCGCCCGCCTGCGGCGACGTGATGAAGCTGCAGATCAAGGTCGGCGCCAATGGCGTGATCGAGGACGCCAAGTTCAAGACCTACGGCTGCGGCTCGGCCATCGCCTCGTCGTCGCTGGTCACCGAGTGGGTCAAGGGCAAGTCGCTGGACGAGGCGCTGGCCATCCGCAACACGGCCATCGCCGAGGAACTAGCGCTGCCCCCGGTCAAGATCCACTGCTCCATTCTGGCCGAGGACGCCATCAAGGCGGCCGTCGAGGACTACCGCAGCAAGCACCCCGAGCTGGCAGCCGACAAGGCCACGGGAACCCACGCCTGAGATCTCCCCGATCCGTGCCCGCCGGTCCTGCGCTGGCGGGCGTTTCCCATTCGCGTTGCACTGAATCCGTCTGAGCAGGAGAGCCAAGATCATGGCCGTGACATTGACCGAAGCAGCAGCCCGGCACATCGACCGTTACATTGCCCGTCGGGGCAAGGGCATCGGTCTGCGCCTGGGGGTGAAGACCTCCGGTTGCTCGGGCCTGTCCTACAAGCTCGAGTACGCCGACAGCCAGCAGGAATCCGACTTGGTGTTCGAGAGCCATGGCGTGCGGGTCTTCATCGATCCCAAGAGCCTGGCCTACATCGACGGCACCGAGCTGGATTTCGTGCGCGAGGGACTGAACGAGGGCTTCAAGTTCAACAACCCCAACGTGCGCAACGAATGCGGCTGCGGCGAGTCGTTCAACATCTGATCCCTTTCGACACACCACGCACTGACCGACATGACGGCCCGATCTGCCTTTGACCGTTCGCTGTTCGAGCTGCTGGGCCTGCCCGAGCGCTTCGCGCTCGATCCGGCCGACCTGGAAGCACGCCATCACCGTTTCCAGGCCGTCGTGCATCCCGACCGGCACGTTGGCGGTTCGGACCATGACCGGCGGCTGGCGCTGCAGCTGGCAGCCCAGGGCAACGAGGCCTTCCGGGTCCTGTCCGATCCGTGCCAGCGGGCGGCCTACCTGTGCGAACGCCACGGGGCGTCGGTGGACGCCGAGCGCAACACGGCCATGCCGTCGGCCTTCCTGGTCGAGCAGATGGCCTGGCGCGAAGACATCGATGAAGTGCGCGACATGGGTGACCTTGAGGCGGCACACCGCCTGCAGGCACGCCTGGAGGCCGAGCGCAACCGTGTCATCGAGGGCATCGCAACGCTGATCGATGAACAGGGCGACTACCCGGCCGCGGCCATGCAGGTACGGCAGCTGATGTTCTTCGAGCGCCTGCGCACGAACCTTGCCGACGTGGTGCGACAGATGGGGAAGGGCTGACGCCCGGTCCACGGGCAGTCTTTCGGGACGTAGGCTTCCCATGAGGGCGTCTTTTGCCTGTCCTGACCACGGCATGGAGGCCGCTTGAGCGGCGGCAGGATGGCGCAGGTGCGGTGTGCGCCTGCCAGCCTTCAGGGGGGCGTTTCTCCGTCCGGTGCAGTTTCGTTTCAACCGATATTCTTCTCTCTACATTTTCTATGGCGCTGCTGCAGATTTCCGAGCCTGGCATGAGTCCTGATCCTCACCAGCGCCGGTATGCCATCGGTATCGATCTGGGAACCTCCAACTCGCTGGTGGCCGTCTGCCGTTCGGGCGTGCCCGATGCGCTGCCTGACGAGCAGGGTCGGAAGCTGCTGCCGTCGGTCGTGCATTACCGCGCCGACGCTGCGCCCGTGGTGGGCCACGCCGCCCAGCAGGCGCTGCTGTCCGACACCGGCAACGTCATCAGCTCGGTCAAGCGCCTGATGGGTCGTGGCCTGGCCGATGCCCAGGCGCAGGGTCTGCCGCTGCGGGTCGTGGCCGCGGGGTCGGATGCGTCCGCGGATGCCTCCGCCACTGGCAACGATCGCGCCGTGGCCGTGGCCACTGCGGCCGGGGCCGTCTCGCCCGTGGAAGTGTCGGCCGAGATCCTGAAGGTGCTGCGTGATCGCGCACTGGCTGCCCTCGACATCGACGAGGACGCGCTGGCAGGTGCTGTCATCACCGTGCCCGCCTATTTCGACGACGCCCAGCGCCAGGCCACCAAGGATGCGGCCCGGCTGGCCGGACTGAACGTGCTGCGCCTCATCAACGAACCCACCGCCGCCGCCGTGTCCTACGGTCTGGACGAAGGCGAGCAGGGCACCTACGCCATCTACGACCTGGGCGGGGGCACCTTCGACGTGTCGGTGCTCAAGCTGACCCGGGGCGTCTTCGAGGTGCAGTCCACGGCGGGTGACGTGGCTCTGGGCGGTGACGACTTCGATGCGCTGATCGCTGCCGACTTTGCCCGCGAGCACAACCTGGGCGAACCAGCCCGGCTGGCGGCAGAACATCCCGAGCGCTGGCGCGCGTTGCTGCTGATGGCCCGTCAGGCCCGCGAGGCACTGACCGACACCGACACGGTGACGATGCGCTTTGACGCCGATGCTGGCCAGGGGGCAGTTCAGGCTGCGGGCAGCCATGATGCGTCCGGAGCCAGCGCAGGTGATGCCAGCCAGAAGAATGCCGGCGCCACGCTCGCTTCCACCCTGACGCGCACGCGCTTCGAGGAACTGGTGCAGCCGCTGGTGGCGCGCACGCTCAAGATCGCCGATACCGCCGTGGCCGATGCCGGCCTGTCGGCCCAGGCCATCGACGGCGTGGTGCTGGTGGGCGGTGCCACCCGCATGCCCGTCATCCGCCAGGCCGTGGCCAGCCACTTCGGCAAGCCCCCCTATACCGGCCTGGATCCTGATCAGGTGGTGGCGCTGGGCGCTGCCATGCAGGCCGCGCAGCTCATCGGTCAGCGTGGCGACGGCGAGGACGACTGGCTGTTGCTGGACGTGACCCCGCTCTCGCTGGGCCTGGAGACCATGGGCGGCATGGTCGAGAAGATCATCCCGCGCAACTCGCCCATCCCGCTGGCGCGCGCCCAGGACTTCACCACCTACAAGGACGGCCAGTCCGCCATGGCCATCCACGTGGTGCAGGGCGAACGCGAACTCGTGAAGGACTGTCGCTCGCTGGCCCGCTTCGAGCTGCGTGGCATCCCTCCGATGGTGGCGGGCGCGGCCCGCATCCGCGTCACCTTCCAGGTGGACGCCGACGGGCTGCTGTCGGTCTCGGCCACCGAGCAGAGCACCGGCGTGGCGGCCTCCGTCACCGTCAAGCCCAGCTACGGCCTGGAAGACACCGAGATCGAGCGGCTGCTGAAGGAATCCATCACCAGCGCGCGTGAGGACATGCAGTGGCGTGCCCTGCGCGAGCATCAGATCGAGGCTGCGCAGCTCCATGACGTGACGCGCAGCGCGCTCGACGAAGACGGTGGATTGCTGGACGCCTCCGAGCGCCAGCAGATCGACGACGCCATGGCCCGCCTGCAGAAGGTGCTGGAGGAGGCCCAAGGCCTTGACGGCTCACCCGACGAAGCGACCCTGCTGGCCGTGCGTGACCGTCTTCTGGACGCCCGGATGAACCTGCAGAAAGCCACTGAACACTTTGCCGCATTGCGGATGGATCAGGCCATCCAGCGCGCCCTGGCCGGCAAGACCATCGACAGCCTCACTTCCTGAACCCGCCAAGGAGAACGATTTGGCCACCATCACGGTCCTGCCACACGAAGAACTGTGCCCCGAAGGCGCCACCTTCGAGGCCCCGGCAGGCATCTCCCTCTGTCAGGCACTGCTTGATCAGCACATCGAGATCGAGCACGCCTGTGCCATGTCCTGCGCCTGTACCACCTGTCACGTCGTTCTGCGCGAAGGCTACGACGACGTGAACGAAGCCTCCGACGTGGAGGAAGACCTGCTGGACATGGCCTGGGGCCTGGAGCCCGAATCACGCCTGTCGTGTCAGGTGAAGCTGGAAGACGACACCAACCTGGTGGTGCAGATCCCCAAATACACGATCAACCACGCGAAGGAAGACCACTGAGGGTCAGGCATCACTTCGTGTAATGGAACCGACATGACAGGATGATCAGGGTATCGTCGGTGACGCGGTAGACGAGTCGATTCGTCGTGTCGATCCGGCGAGACCAGTGGCCGGACAGATTGCCGGACAAAGGCTCCGGCTTGCCTGTTCCTTCAAAGGGATTCCGGCTGGCTTCCGTTGCCAGCAGATTGATCCGTTTCAGCGTATTGCGGTCCTGTCCATGCCAGTACAGGTAGTCTTCCCAGGCCTGTGGCAGAAACTTGATTGCACGGCTCATGGTTCCAGAAGGGCATGCTCTTCAGCCTTGCCTTCCTTGTCCATGGCCATGGCTTCCATCAGCCGCTGCGCATTCGCAGGGCTGCTGAGCAGATACAGCGTCTCCACCATGCTGTTGTAGGTGGCTTCCGAAATCAGGACGGCGTTTTCTCCGTCCCGCCGGTGGATGAGCGTGGCATCGCAATCATCCACGGCTTGATCGATCACTCGCTTGAACTGGCTACGGGCTTCACTGAAACTCACGACACGCATGGCATTCCTCTCACTTGTACAAGATATTGTACAAATCGCGCCAATGAAGGGCAATCCTCCGGCCTTTTGGTGGGAGCCGTCCATGACAGGCATCTCGCCGGATGTCGGCGTTCAGGGATGACTGCACCCCTCAATACGCCCGATTGCTGACATCCCCCGGCGTCTGGATCGGACTCACGAAGGTGCCGTTGCCCTGGTCGATGCCTGTCGGATCCCCAGTCGGCAGGATCAGCTCATTGTTCCGGCGGCGAACGACGGAATGGGCCGCTTCGGCGGAGCTTCGCGCCGCTGCCCCTGTCTCGGGTACGGTCGTGGCTGAAGGCAGAGTCCTGCCGGATGCCGTCGAGGGCAGGGCGCTTGAGGCAGATGTCGGCCCACCCGGCAAGGGAGGCGGCAGGGGCGCAGACCCGGGCACAGGGGCCGAGGTGCTGCCGGATGCTACGGGGGCCTGGTCGGACAGCCCGGGCGTCAGCGGGTCCACCAGACAGCGCGTATGACCGGGCATGAAGATGCCGTCGTCGCGCTCATAGCCTGCCACCTCGGTGCAGTGACCGGCCGCATACTGACGCTGGCTGAGCCGGATGCAGGCATACGAGGGCGGAACCGTCTCGCCACTGGCCATGCCGTGGCTGGGCGTGAACACACAGTATGCCGAGGCAGGACGCGACGTCCGTGCGGGGCGGGCGGTGGTGGCAGTGCGGTAATCACCGGGGCGCACCTGACGGACGACCGGCGCGTCATCATGCACGCCGGCGCAGCCGGTCATGAATGCGGCCAGCATGGCCGCCAACAGCCGTTTCCCCTCTGGCCCGGTGCGTGCCCACAGGCAGGCCGCCCGGTGTCTTGCCCCTTCGTTCATTGCTGCATCTGGTCGGTGTCTTCGTGCAACGATAACACCGGAGCGACCGTGTGTGTGGCGTCGCGCCCCAACATGCAGGGGCTTCGACCGGGAATGAACGGCATCTGTCCGCGGCTCCCGGCTGAAGGTGAAGTCTCAGGCTTGCACGGGTCGATGTGCAAGCCTTCGGACCTTCATTGCTCGCGCTTCAACGCCGGGAACAGGATCACGTCCCGGATGGTGGGGCTGTCGGTCAGCAGCATCATCAGGCGGTCGATGCCGATGCCCACGCCGCCGGTGGGAGGCATGCCGTATTCCAGCGCGCGGATGTAGTCGGCGTCGTAATACATGGCTTCGTCGTCACCGGCTTCCTTGGCTTCCACCTGCTTGCGGAAGCGTTCGGCCTGGTCTTCGGGGTCGTTCAGCTCGGAGAAGCCGTTGGCGAATTCGCGGCCGGTCATGAACAGCTCGAAGCGCTCGGTGATTTCGGGGTCATGGTCCGACGAGCGGGCCAGCGGCGAGACTTCGGCCGGGTAGTCGATGATGAAGGTCGGATCCCAGAGCTTGCTTTCGGCCACTTCCTCGAAGAGAGCCAGCTGCAGGGCGCCCACGCCGGCGTTGGCGGGGGGCTCCACGCCGTGCTTGGCCAGCTCGGCACGCAGCCAGGCGGCGTCATCCAGCTTCTCGGCCGGCAGCTCGGGCGCGTGGGTGCGGATGGCTTCCACGATGGTGAGGCGTGCAAACGGCTTGGACAGGTCCACCGGACGACCCTGGTATTCCAGCACGGTGCTGCCGCGTGCGGCTTGCGCAGCGTGGCGGATCACCTGCTCGGTGTAGTCCATCATCCAGCGGCAGTCGGTGTAGGCCGCGTAGAACTCCATCATCGTGAACTCGGGGTTATGCCGCGGGCTCAGTCCTTCGTTGCGGAAGTTGCGGTTGATCTCGAACACGCGCTCGAAGCCGCCGACGATCAGGCGCTTCAGGTACAGCTCGGGCGCGATGCGCAGGAACATGGCCTGATCCAGCGCGTTGTGGTGCGTCTGGAAGGGACGGGCAGTGGCACCGCCCGGAATGGGCTGCAGCATCGGCGTTTCCACTTCCAGGCAGCCGTTGTCCACCATGAACTGGCGGATGGCGGCGATGGCCTTGCTGCGGATGATGAAGGTCTGGCGCGTGGACTCGTTGCTCATCAGGTCCACGTAGCGCTGACGGTAGCGCATTTCCTGGTCGGCCAGGCCGTGGAATTTGTCGGGCAGCGGTCGCAGCGATTTGGTGAGTAGCCTCACCATCTTGCAGCGGATGGACAGCTCGCCCTTCTTGGTCTTGAAGAGCGTGCCCTCGGCGGCCACGATGTCGCCCAGGTCCCAGTGCTTGAAGGCATCATGCGCTTCGGCGCCCACGCCGTCATCGTTCATCCAGAGCTGAATGCGGCCCGTGGCGTCCTGCAGCGTGGCAAAGCTTGCCTTGCCCTGCACGCGCTTCAGGACCATCCGGCCCGCCACCGACACCGAGATGTTCTCGGCTTCCAGTTCCTCGCGGGTCTTGCCGTCGTGTGCGGCCAGCAGGGCACCCGCCCGGTCGGCCGGCACGAAATCGTTGGGGAAGGGCACGGCCACTGCTTCACGCAGCGCCGCCAGCTTGGCGCGCCGCTCGGCAATGATCTGGTTCTCGTCAATGGGCAGCTCGGTGTCGCTGCCGGCTGCCGGAGCGGCTTCCTGCGGGCGGGTGTCGGACATGATGAAAAAGGGATCGAGTGAAAGATGAACGGAGGCTGGACCGGAGTGGGTGCGGAGCCTTCGGGGGCAGAACGTGGAAAGCTGCTGGTCTTCCTGGCAACCTGGCAGGCGATGGAGCACCGGATGCCCGGGTGAGAGGCATCCGGTGTCCGGACGGGGTCAGACGCCCTGCTTCAGGCTCTCGGCGATGAAGTCGTCCAGGTCGCCGTCGAGCACCGCCTTGGTGTTGCTGGTCTCGAAGTTGGTGCGCAGGTCCTTGATGCGGGACTGGTCCAGCACATAGGAACGGATCTGGTGACCCCAGCCGATGTCGGTCTTGGAGGCTTCCACCTTGTCCTGCTCGGCCTGGCGCTTGCGCAGCTCCAGCTCGAAGAGCCGCGCGCGCAGCATCTTCATGGCCTCGTCGCGGTTGCGGTGCTGGGAACGGTCGTTCTGGCACTGCACCACGGTATTGGTGGGCAGGTGGGTGATACGCACGGCCGATTCGGTCTTGTTCACGTGCTGACCACCCGCGCCGGAGGCACGGTACACGTCGATGCGCAGGTCAGCCGGGTTGATGTCGACCTCGATCGAGTCATCGACCTCGGGGTAGACATAGACCGAGGCAAACGACGTATGCCGCCCGCCGCTGGAATCGAACGGCGATTTGCGCACCAGCCGGTGAATGCCCGTTTCGGTACGCAGATAGCCATAGGCGTATTCGCCTTCCACCTTCAGCGTGGCGCCCTTGATGCCGGCCACGTCACCCTCGCTTTCTTCCAGCAGGGTGGTGGTGAAGCCGCGCCGCTCGCAGTAGCGCAGGTACTGACGCAGCAGCATGGCCGCCCAGTCGCAGGCCTCGGTACCGCCAGCGCCCGCCTGGATCTCCAGGAAGCAGGGGCCGGGGTCGGCCGGGTTGGAGAACATCCGCCGGAATTCCAGCCCCTCCACACCCTTCTCGATGCCAAGCGACTCGCGCTCCAGCTCTTCCAGCGTGGGATCGTCGTTCTCGGCTGCGGCCATCTCGTACAGGTCGCGTGTATCGGACAGCGACCCGGTGAGCTGCTCGATGGTGCCCACCACGTTGTCGAGCGCGCGTTTTTCCTTGCCCAGTTCCAGCGCCGCCGCGGCATCGTTCCAGATGTCGGGGGCTTCCAGGGCGGAGTTGACTTCGGTCAGGCGATTTTTCTTTTCGTCGAAGTCAAAGATACCCCCTGAGATCCTCCAGCCGCTGGCCGAGGTTCTCCAGGCGGGCCTCAAGCTGATTCAAGCGCTCGGCATCCATCTGAGTGTGTTGAAAATGTTGTTCAGGGTAACCCTTGATTCTAACAGTTTCCGTGAGGGGAGATGAGGGTGGACCGTCTTCGTACAGAAGCCTTGGTACGCTACGGCCGGCCAAGGGGACTGCGGCATCTACCTCCTCACAACCGCAAGCGGTAATGGATTCGTCGGCAGATACCTCCGCCCCCTTGGCCTCTCGGCTTGCGGGTGGCAAGAGTTTGGCGAGCTGTCTCCCCTGAGATATCGGTTTTTCAATGGAGGCACTTGTCGAAGCCGTCTTCCTACAGGATGCGTCTTGTTGGAGTTGTCATCCAAAAGGCGAAGGCCCTTCGTCGGAGTCGTCTTCCATTGGGCACACACCTTCCAACGAAGCCGTCCTCACCAGAACGACATCCGACACGAACCAAAACTCACCGGGAGCGGGTACCCCCACAGGCGCTCTGGAAGCGAAGCGGACAGCATGAGCCGAGGAGGGTACCCGGTCGCGGGGCGCCCCTCATCGAAGTCGTCTTCCATTGGGCACATACGTTCCAACGAAGCCGCCCTCACCAGAGCGACACCCGACAGGAACCGAAGCGCACCGGGAGCGGGTACCCCCACAGGCGATTTCTGGAAGCGAAGCGGACAGCATGAGCCGAGGAGGGTACCCGGTCACGGGGCGCCCTCCATCGAAGTCGTCTTCCGACAGGCACTCCCCGTCCTGTTCAGTCAGTGGACTTGCCCGACGTCGACACGGACGCCGCCTCCCGCCGCAGCTGCCCCAGCACATCCCGGTTCGTTCGTGCCACCGACAGCACGAAATCGTGCCATGGCACATCCGTGATGCCCACCAGCCCCAGGTGGCCATTCTCGCCATCCAGCCATCGGCCCGTCACCGGCTGATCCAGATACTGGAACCAGTGCGCACCCACGAACTGTCGGTTGGCCAGCACCGATTCCAGCATCTTCCGATAGGCCGGGCCGCGTTCGGCCTCGGTGTTCACCACCATCACCCCGGGCCAGAACGGTCCCCGGTCGCTGGAGCCGAAATGGAACTCGGTGAGCAGCGCCGGCTTGTCGATGCGGGCGAATTCCTCGGCCTCGAAGCCTTCACGCAGCGAAGGGATGTAGAGATTGAAGCTCACCACGTCGCACCAGCGGGCACACGCAGCGATGGATTCTGGCGTGCGGCCGGCGAAGCGGCTACCCAGGTACAGGTGGTGCGGGTCGTGCTTCTTCAGGGCCTGGGCCACCTGTGAATAGTAAGTCTCGGCGTGCAGGCGCAGGAAGGCCGAGAGGTCGGCCGCCACCTGCGGATTCCTGCCATCGGGCAGGTGCTCGGCGGGCCAGGCGGCCTCCAGGGCCTTCCAGTCCGGGAGAGGACGCTGCCAGACCCGGGCCAGTTCCTTTACGTCATCGCCATAGCGTTCGCGCAGCAGCTTCACCAGCGCGCGTTTGGCGTGCGCCTGGGGCTGAGCGGCATCCATTTTCAGGGCCGAGTAGGCCAGCGCGTAGCGGGCCAGCGGATCGGGTGCAGAGCCGTTACCCCAGCCCAGCTCGTTGTCCACGAACCAGCCGATCAGATAGGGGTCGTCATGGCTGCCGGCCGTTTCCTTCTTCAACGACGCTTCCAACGCCTGGCCGAAGGCGGGATCGAAGGCATCGGGAATGCCCTGCCACCAGTCGTTGCCGTCGCTAAGGCGGGCGAACGAGCCGCTCACGTGGGCGATGCGTGTGTACGGCAGCTTGACGCGGTTCATGCTGTCGTCGCTCCAGGCGCCGACGGTGTTGAAGCCCCAGGATTTCAGCCGCTTGCCGGTGCGCGAGACCCAGCGCTGCGCCCAGTCCTCGCCGTCGCGACGGTAGAGGTTGGCGTGGTAGAAGTCGTGCGTCTGTCCCTTCAGGAAGCGCCGGTTTCGCTGGGCGCCGCTGTCGGCGGGCAGGGTCTCGGTGCTGTCCTTCTTCTGGGTGAAGCGGTATTCGGCCATGCCGCGCACGGGCAGACCGGTGAACTGGAATTCGCGTCCGCCCACGAAGGTCTCGCTGTTGTCACGCTGCACGGCGTTGACCCCGAACGAGAAGAAGGGGTTGCCGTCGGGCGTGATGAGGATGTGGCGCCGGCTGCCGTCCTTCAGCGTGAGCTGGCCGGTGCGGAACCAGCCGCTACCGCGGCTGCTGCCCTCGATGCCGGTGATGCCGCCGAAGCGGTCCAGGGCGGGCTGGTGCTTGTCGGCAGAATAGCTGGCGCCGGCCTTTTCCTCGTCCTCATCCTGCAGGGCTGCCAGTGCGGTGGCGAGCTTCTGGTCAGCCTGACGGGCGTGCAGGGCAAAATCGGCCCGGGCGGCTTCCTGGGCGTCTCGCCAGGCTTTTGCGCGCCTGGCCTTCTGGCGTGCGGTCAGCCGTTTCTCGGCCTGCTCCTCGGTACGGGCCAGTCGCAGCTCGCGCTTCGAGACCTTGCCGTCGCTGTCCAGGTCACGAACGTCCTTCACGCCGTCGGCCTTGCGGCGGGCAGCCTTCACATCGGGCGGGGTGGTGTCTTCCAGCGCGCGCGCCAGCTTGCGTGGCAGGTGGTACTTGCCCGGCCAGTCGGCACGGGTGTACTGGCCGTAGGCATCGACGATGTCGGTGTAACCGGCCTGCAGGTCATCGGTGCCGATGGGGGGCAGGAAGACCTTGCCCAGCCGGATCTTCTGTTCGGCATCAGGCGGCGGCATGCCGATGCGGATCTCGCGAATCTTCGTGATGTCGAGGGCGCCGGCCGTGGTCTCCACCAGACCTTGGGGGCTCTCGGCGCCGTTGGCGTCCTTCACAGTCCAGGGGATGACGGGGCCGCTGCGCATGCCCATCTGCAGGGGCAGGGTGGCCGAAAGCGGCATGGCCAGCGCAAATGGCCCGCTGGGTGGCAGCGCCAGCGTGGCCTGCAGGGTCTGGCCCTGTTCGTCCTTCAGCTGCATCAGCAGTGTCAGCGCCCAGGGCATGGCGTTCTGGATGTGCATGCGCAGGCTCTTCACGGCGTGCCAGTCCCAGTGACCTTCCCGGGGGCGGATCACCAGCCAGCCAGGCGCATCCTGGGGCTTGCCAGGACCGAAGGACAGCGTCACGAAGCCGTCGCCATCCTCGGCGCTCACGGTGGGAGCGCCAGGACCGTCGCGGTCGATGGCATAGGGCAGCACATCCTTCTGCTGGGCAGCGTCGGGCTGGCCGGGGTCGGCCACCAGCTGGGCAGAGGCCAGCGGCAGGTAGCAGGCCAGCAGCAGGGCCGAGGCGATTCGGCCCATTCGCAGGCGCGGCGAGGTCGGCGCAGTCGTGACGGTCAGCGGCGCGCGGGCGGCTGGCCGTTCCTGGAACGAAGCGGACAGGTGGGCACCGCCACGAGGGCTGGCGGCGTGTGGAGTTTCGGGATGTGTGACAACGGAATATCTCGACATGGAACCATCCGTCGAAAAGAGGGGCTCGGACAGCTTGGGCAGGCCATGGGGCTGTCGGTGCCGTTGACTGGGACTGCGACACGGGTCGCAGGGCGGATGCGGCAGGAGGTCGAAGCCGTCATGAACGGCTGGTGGCCGGATTTCGCCGACCGGTGGTCAGGCGGGCGGTGTCGGGATGCCGGTGGCATCGTCCAGCAGGACCTGGTCGATCTGCAGGGACACGGCATCGCGTCCGCGGTAGTCGTCGCGCTGGATCCGGTAGGAGAGCAGCGCTTCGGGTGGCAGCGCTTCGGTGCGGCCGAAGAAGATGGCCGACATGCGCATGCCGGGATTGTCGGCCGGGCTCAGTTCCAGCTTCAGGTGGCGGTTGTTGATGAGCCGCTGCGTCCGGATATTGAAACGTCCGGAAAAGAGTGGTGGCGGAAAGCCCTGTCCCCAGACCTGGGTATCCAGCAGCTCCAGCGTGCCGATGTGGATGGCATCGGCGGGCAGCGCACCGTCGGTGGTCACGTCGCGCTCGAAGCAGTCGTCCCGGGCCAGGGTGCGCACGGCGTCTTCCAGGGCCTGACGAAAGTCGTCCAGTCGGTCGGCCGGCAGCGTCAAGCCCGCCGCCATGGCGTGGCCACCGAACTTAACCAGCATGCCCGGATGACGCTTGTCCACCAGGTCGAGCACGTCGCGCAGATGCACGCCTGCGATCGAGCGGCCCGAGCCGCGCAGCATGCCGTCCTGGTCAGGGGCCAGTGCGATGGTGGGCCGGTGGTAGCGCTCCTTGATGCGCGAGGCCACGAGCCCGATGACGCCGTGGTGCCAATTGTCGTCATGGATGACCAGCGTGCGGGCGTCGGCAGCAGGTTCGCCGATCAGCGCCAGCGCTTCTTCGCGCATGTTGCTTTCCAGGTCGCGCCGCTGCTGGTTGATCTGGTCCAGCTCGGTGGCCAGCTGGGTGGCGCGGGCCAGATCGGTGGCCAGCAGGCATTCCACGCCGATCGACATGTCGGCCAGTCGGCCGGCGGCATTGATGCGCGGGCCGATGGCAAAGCCCAAATCAAACGGCTTGGCCTGCCGCATATCGCGTTGGGCTACCTGAAAAAGCGCCTGAATGCCGGGGCGGGTTTTGCCAATCTGCATTCGTTTAAGCCCCTGGCTAACCAAGATTCGGTTGTTGTAATCCAATGTCACCACATCGGCCACGGTGCCCAGCGCGGCCAGGTCCATGAGCGGCGACAGCGACGGCGGTGGCCCGTCGAAGCGTCCCAGTTGGCGGCGGTGACTGCGCAGCGCGATCAGCACATAGAGCATCACGCCCACGCCGGCCAGGTTCTTGTCCGGGAAGGGGCAGCCGGGCTGGTTGGGGTTGACGATGGCCAGCGCGGCCGGCAGCGTCTCGGCTGGCAGGTGATGGTCGGTGACGATGACGGGCAGGCCAAGGCTGTTGGCATGTTCGACGCCGGCGACCGAGGCGATGCCGTTGTCGACGGTGAGCAGCAGGGCCGGCCGGCCCAGACGCGGGTGCACCAGCGCGGCATCCACCACTTCCGGGGTGAGGCCATAGCCGTTCTCGAAGCGGTTGGGCACCAGGTAGTCGACGGTGGCGCCCATCATCCGCAGGCCTTGCACCGCAATGGCGATGGCGGTGGCGCCGTCGCAGTCGTAGTCGCCCACCACCAGGATCGGCTCCTGGTCGTCGATGGCACGCGACAGTCGGGCCACGGCCTCGGGCAGGCCGCGCATCGTGTCGGGCGGCAACAGGCCGGCCAGGTCCAGCCGGATCTCATCCGGATGGCGGATGCCGCGGGCGGCCAGCAGTCGGGCCAGCAGGGGATCGACACCGGCCTGCAGCAGCGTCTGACGGGCACGCAGGTCGACCGGGCGGGTGTGCAGCCGAAGGGTGGAAGCGGAAGACTGAAGCGTCATGGGGCCTCGTCGCGGAAGAGGGTGTCCAGGGGATCGGCAGAGGGCGAGCCCTGTGAAGCGGTGCCGTTCCGGCCGTCGGCATGCCCCTGGGCATGGCGTGAACGACCTCGCCATGCCCGCAGGCGGTTGCCCAGGCGAGCCAGCCAGCCGGGCTGTTCGCCTTCGGCAACGGGGGCTGCCGTGCGTCCAGGGCGTTCCGAGGTCGCATGGGGCGCAGAGCCTGCCATGCCGTGAACGGGGCTTGCTGCGCCACGGTCCGCAGCGGACCTGGCAGGGGCGCCCGGCTGGGGCATCAGGCCCGCCAGTTGCAGGGTCTCGTCGGGCACGTTCGGGGCATGCAGCCAGTGCAGGCCGTGCTCTCCGGCCAGCAGGCACGCAAAGCCGGTCGGGTTGTCGGCAAACCAGGTATCCAGTGCGGGCAGGGCGTCCAGCCAGGCGGACAGGTCCTGCGCCAACCGAGCCGTCAGAAAGCGTTCATCCACCACCAGGCCTCGGGCCAGCAGGTCACGCGTGGCGTCGACCGCCGGGGCATGGGCCGGACCGCTGGGCCAGATGGCGTTGACGGGCAGATCCTGCGGCTCGTTCAGCGTCAGCAGGTTCCAGCTCATCTGCACTTCATTCAGCAGACGCAGAAAGCGCTTGGCATCCGGCCCTTGCGGCATCAGCATGTCGATGTGCGCCTCGCCCACGGCCTCGATCGGCGTGCAGGCAAGCTGCCAGCCCGCAGCACCCGTCCGTGGGCGCAGCAGCCAGCGGGTCGGCGTCTGCATCTTGATCTCCAGCCCCTCATCGGCCAGCAACGGGGCGATGGCCTGGATCATCCGCTCCGCCATGGGGGCATCCACCGCCCGCTGCGGGGTGGGGTCCAGCATCATCCGGTCGGTGGTCAGCCGGAAGGTGACGGGTTGCAGCAGCCAGCCGGGCGCCTCGGACATGGATGGCGCGTCTGCCGATGGCTGTAGGGCTGCTGGCGCTGCCGGGGCACGGTCCGTCGGGACGGAGGCCTGCGCCGTGGCGAAGGCGCGCACGGCCGCAGCGGCACCGGCCGGGACCGAAGACGCCCCCAGCGACGGATGCTCGCGCAGCCAGCGGTCATG
>ERZ773100.89-NODE-89-length-57317-cov-5.613810_pt1 | contig 57317 bp, 56 predicted proteins | sample MGYA00511119_ERZ773100 | MGnify/ENA primary metagenome ERZ773100 (study PRJEB29015, sample SAMEA2738000) | human oral metagenome | biome: human oral; feature: human-associated habitat; material: dental | place: China | collected 2111 ...
CGCGATGAGACGCTTGCGGAAGGCGAGCAGGGGCTTCCAGTTGTTTGTGTCGAGCCTACTAACGCACCTGGGACAAGAAATTTCTATATGCAAACAGCGTCTTAGCTCGCTTAACACTCTTAGAGCTATCCAAGCTCACCTAATAAACAATACGCTGGCGTATACGCCATGAAACGTATACCGCAATAAGATATGGTAGACATACGATAAGCTCTGCCATTATTCCTAGTGCCTCATAGTCTGACCTTCCTCCTCACCCCTTCTCTCGAATTAAGTTGCATCCCCTGTGAATATCTTCATCAACACTAGCATCTTTTACCCCCTCACCACACCCTTCCCTCGCCTTTATATACACTCAAAAATCGTCTCTTTTTATCTCCTTTTTCATCCCAACTATAGTACAAATCGATTTGTACTATAGTTACCCTGTTTTTTCTCTGTTACGGCCGGTTCTTTTTCTCTTCTTTTATATATTTATATATAATAGGAGAGAAATTGATATGGATATATGGATGTATAAAGATATAAAGATTGAGAATAGTATGGATATAGAGAAAGATAAAGAGAAGAAGATAAAGAATAGATAAATAGAGATATAAAGAGATATAAGAATAGATAGATAGATAGATAGAAATAGATAGAGATAGAGATAGAGATAGAGATATATAGAAATATAGAGATGGATATAGAAATAGATAGATAGAAATAGAGATAAATATAGATCAAGAGAGATGAATATATAAAGGTAGTTAGAGAGAAAGAAAGGTTATGAGGAAGCAAGGAGAAATGAGTGTATATAAGTAAGAAAGAGAATGAATGGAATCGTGTTCAACTTGGTGCAGATAAGCGCTCAGTGTTAGGGCAACGACAACATTCTATTCTTATCACATTGTACCGATATCGTTTTGGAAGTTGTCAGTTACTTGCCGAAAGCCTGGCGATGACACCACGGAACGTTGCTGCTCGTCTTACTGTTTTATATAACCATGGTCTTGTAGCACGCCGCTATACTAGCCACATGAAGCTCCAAGGCAAACCAGCAGCCTACTATTTGACAGCGCGAGGGTTGCGGATACTGCAGCAAATCGATGACGGACCTCGGGTGACAGCGCAGCTCATCAAGGCAAGTTATCGAGATGCCCAGGTCAGCCAATCGTTTGTCGACCACGTACTTGCCGTGTACCAGTGGACTCATCAGCTGCAGCAATGCCATCCAGCACTGCGGGTGTTTTTGCCGCGGGAGATGGCACACTACCACTACTTTCCTCAAAAGCTACCCGATGCCTTTGGGTCACTCAAAACAGCCTCAGAGACGCGTCGCTTCTTTCTCGATATCTTTGCTGCAAATACGCCGCGAGCAGCAATCACCAAAACAATTGCCCAGTACCTCTCATACTTCCGTCATGGCGGCTGGGCAGTCACAGGACAGCCATTACCTGCCCTGCTCTTCGTTGTGGCATCGAATCGAGAGCAGCGACACTTGCAGCGAACTATTCGAGCAGTGCGGCAACGCGTCGATTGTGACACTGCCGTGCAGATAGCTATCACACATCAAGCACTAGCCCAAGAAAACCGAGCACCATTATGGACACCGCTTGACGAACCAGAGCGCTCCTATTCGCTTGAAGAACTATGGCGCTAGGTCCTCATACCCACGATACTAATACTAGTGCCTAGAGCGGATATCTTAAGCAATCTCCTGCACGTTAAGCCCTTCCACGCAAATACCGCTCAGTACAAGAGCAACTCTTTTGTTTAGCTATCATCAGGAGCCTAGCAAATTAAAAACGTACACCGCTCAGCGTACTCATACTCACGCTCATCGCGCTGCACGACAAATAGACTATTGCTTGCACCACGACATCCCTCATCAATTGTCATATACCCCACACATAACAAGACAACCCATATTATCGCGACCACGCCATCCCGTATACGTCATACGGCGTGCTCCTTCCTTGCATGGCTGCCTTCTTTCCCATGACAGGGCAAGTACAAAACGAGCAAGCAAAGCAACCAAATCACCAGTAGATATTCCCCTTACCCGTACCGCTCTGACGCGATTATTTTGTTTCATGAACAACTAACCTAAACTCGTTTATCCAAGCCATATACTGCGCCAGGAGATGAAGAAAACGAAGATATAACTCAGCACCCTGCTACTCGCTATAACCAACACACACTATCGCCTCTCTTACGTGCCTGGCCTATTTCTCTTCTAGCGCCTCTTTCGAATCATTTTCTTCTCATAGCATATCAGATGGTTCACATCACGATTCTGCATCAATCGCTGCAACCAGTGCAGCAATTGACATATACTGCTGCGATGGCTGCGTGCCATCCATCATAGCACGCGCCTGAGCAATCGCGCGCTCAGTCTCCTGGTTATACCGTGGCTGCGTACTCTGAGACGAAATCTCACCCTCTTCTCCCTGCTTGGTAGCTGAATCAATCTCAAAATCACTGTGCGCCGTCTTTACCATGGTATATTCACCTCCTATCATCTAAAATGACACTCGCAAGGCACTCGTGATATACATGAGTAACCTTTTTGCAGCAACCATAAGCATCCACGAATAGTCCTTAGCTATTCACCAGCCTAGCATATCATACGCCGTGGCTGCCATATACGCCTGGAGCCGCCGCACTGCCTGAGCCGCCTCAGGAGCAGGCTGAGCGCTGCATACGGCATAATACCCTACTAGACCAGCAAGCAGCGGCCGATTCAGCTCAGCCTGCCAGGCCTGCACATCGTAGCCGCGGCGCGCCATATCGAGCAAGAACTCGGTTGCACTCCACCGCTTTGGCACATAGGCTGCCCACTGCCAATCAATCAGCTTCACGTCATCCTGAGCAGCATGGTAGGCAATCGTCTCGCTCCGCACATCGCCATGACTCAACCGATCGCACGGCTGGTCAGCCACCTGCTGAGCCAGCATGGCGAGATCAGCTAAGCGCTCGGTATTATCAAGCACGGCACAAACCTGCTCGTAGCGCCGACGAATTACTGGCTTACTGGCTTGCTCAGCCCAGGAGCGGTACGTCTGCTGGAGCTCCTCACGCCGCGTGGCATCATCGCAAAGTAGCCGAAGCCCCTGACACTGCACGACTCGGTCAAACGCCGTAGCATGGAGCGCAAGCGTCTCAGCTGCCGCCTTGGGCAGCTGCGTCTGCTCAAGCTGAGCAATCGCCCGCAGCACCGCCGCTATATACCGCTGACGAGCCGGCGTATCTGCCGCGTCAGGCGGCTGCCACTGCCAGCCATCCTTGGCAATATACGCCTGGCTAAGCATAATCACTCGCTCATCATCATACTGAACAAACTCCGTCACCAGAGGCGAACCGGCCTGCTGCAGCGCCCGAATCACCGCATCATCTTTGCTCAGGGCCGCCGCTAGTGCAGCGTGGTTCGAAGCTTCTGGATCGGCTTCCTTGACAAACACCGCCTGCGTCCCAGCCAGTGCAACAGCTCGCCGGCACCCGGTTGACGCACCGTCAATTGGCACCACCCGCACCTGATCACGTGCCACCTTACATCGCTGCGCTACCATCGCAAGCGCCGATGGACTCAAAACCTGGGAAGACGATGGCTGACTCATACCTCTAGTATAGCAAAGGTGAGATAAATCGCCATACTGACCATACTGTGGCCCATCTCTCACGCTCCACCTCCCCGCAAGCAAAAATGCAAAAACCCGCCATGCAAGCGGGTCTTTGACATTGACACTAGCTACCCCTAGCCTATGGCCGATCGGTCACCACATCAGGGCGATGGTCAGCCTCCATTATCTGCGGCGATGGCCCATAGACCCGGACACTGACATAATCCTTCGGCGAATAGGTACACGCTGAGAAGATATCATAGCGATCGCGGCAAGCATCGTGCTGCACCGTTACAATCGCCCGGCTGCCGTCCTTGGTCACCGTCACTGTCGGCTCTGTGACGCCCTTCATCTGCAGGTAATCTACCTCAATGCGGGGCTTCTCAGCATAGCCGCCGTAGCTTGCCCGAGTTGTTCCATCGACGCGTACCGTGCTCGCATCAGCGAGGTCAACCACCTTCGTGCGCTGCACGTCGCGTATTTGGCGCTCCAGGCTCATCCCCGCATTCATCCCCCCAACCGCTAGGCCAGAGATAGCAACCGCCCCAACGAGGAGCATCGCTAGCATCGCAATACCAACCGGCCGCTTCAGCCGCCAAGCAAAGATACTCCATGCACCAAGTGAGAGCAAAGCAGTCAGAGCGACGCCGCCAAGCACCGCACAGCCATACGCTAGCCACAGCCAGCCCTGCGCAGCAAAGTCACCCATCCTCGAGATAGCAGCAGCGCTTATCACCCCGCCAACGATCAAGGCAACAATTGCACCCAGCGCCATCATCAAAACGCCGCAACCGATCATAATACGCAGCACCTTCGCAGCAGTCTGAGCCGCTTGGCTACTACCTGCAGGCTCAGCCGCAGCTTTTTTCAAGCTATCAAACGTCACTGGCTTACCGGCCATACGCAGCTTATCCGACGCCGTGACGGCTGGTGGAATAGAAAGCCACATCACAATATAAATCAGCATCGCCGTCCCAAACGTCATAAAAGGTGAGATAATCGCCAGCAAGCGAATCCAGAGCGGACTGACCCCAAAGTACGCTGCCACACCAGCACACACGCCGCCAATCACGGCGTGGTCAGTATCGCGCATCAGCTGCTTGGGCGCGCCGCCTGCAAGAGTCGCCTCAGCTGCATCTCGCAGCGCAGCATCGTCCTCCTCTGCCGCAGCGTCACTGGCAAACTCTCGAGGTTCACCCATCTGACCGCGCAGTGCCGTGACATCCTCAGTAGTCACCACACCATCGCGCGTCACACCGCGCTCAGCCAGCAGCTCAACCATCCGCGCTTCTATCTCACGCATTGCTTCTGGCTCAGCATGCATCCGCCGCTGAATCGACGCCAGATACGCTCCCAGCGCCTGCTTCGCCTCGACCTCAACACGAAATGGCGTTTTGGCGAGGTGGATGTTAGTAATTTCCTTCATGAGAATCCTCCTTATAACTTCTTAATCGTGCTGCTCAGCGCCGCAATATTACGCTTGAGCTGCTTGGTTACCTCTGTGCCAAACGGCGTCGCCGTGTAGTACTTGCGCGGCGGTCCTTGCTCACTCTCTTTCCATTCGTGCTGCAAGAGCCCATCCTTTTGCAAGCGGCTCAGTAACGGGTAGATCGTCCCCTCCACCACCATCAGGTCAGCCTGACGGAGCTGCTGGATGATCTCGCTGGTGTAGCGTGGCTCCTTGGCACACACCACCAGCACGCAGTACGATAAGAAGCCTTTGCGCAGCTGCGTCGTCAGCGCCTCGGCATAGTCGGGTGCGTTCATTGCGTACCTCCTGGGATGTTATGGCGCGTGACACGCCCGTCTTTAATCACTACCTGGTAATCACAGTGCGCGGCCAAGTCGTCGTCGTGCGTCACAATAATCAACGTTGTGCCGTGCTCGCGTTGCTGGCGAAAGAGCAGCTCCTCGATCTGGGTGCCCGTCTCGCTATCCAGGTTGCCAGTTGGTTCATCGGCAAACAGGATCTTCGGCGCGCTGACAATCGCCCGGGCAATCGCTAGGCGCTGCTTCTGCCCACCCGATAGATCCTTGGCCTTATTGTTCCTTTTGCTGGCTAGGTCAACCGCCTCGAGCGCCTGGTCCACCTTAGCGCTACGCTGCGCCCGCGGCACGCCAGCGATCTCCAGCGGCAGCATCACGTTACTCACCACGCTATCATTACCTTCGACAAAGAAACTCTGGAAGATAAAGCCGATCGTCCGTGCCCGGAAGGCATCAATCTGCCGCGGCTTCATCTGCAGGATATCTCGCCCGCCGATCACCACTTGCCCCGTTTGCGGCCGGTCTAGGCCAGAGATAGCGTGCATCAGGGTGGACTTACCCGAGCCGGATTTACCCAGGATAGCCACGCTGGCGCCCCCCGGGATGGTCAGGCTAATATCACTCAGCGCCGTAAATTGGTTGTGCTTTTTGCCGTAGGTTTTGGTAATATGCCGTAGTTCAATCATATCCTTCTCCTTATTCTGCCCTTAGTGCCTCGATTGGGTCAAGCTTGGTTGCCTTGCGGCTTGGCAAGTAGCTGGCAATGATGCCGAGGATAGCCAGCAGCGCCACCAGGGCGATCATCTGCCAGGCTTCGGGTAGAAGCACCTGCATGCCCTGCTCGAACTTGAGCTTTTCGACGATCCAGGGGTTCAGCAGGCTCAGTAGGCTAGCCCCACCTGCGCCAATTACCCCGCCAATCACGCCGATCAGCGCCGCCTCGTAGCGGAATAACTTACCAACATCGCGGCTGCGCATCCCCAGCGCCTTCATCAGCCCAATCTGCTGCGTCCGCTCCAGCACCGAGATGTACATGGTGTTAATGATCCCAAACATACTAGCCAGCAACGCCAAGGCACCAAAGGCCAGCAGGCCGTACTGCGCACCGTTGATGATGCTGAGCATACCCTCCTTGGCCTCACTAAAGGTCTGGGCTTGGTAGTCGCCACCACCCAGCTTGACGGCTGCGTCTTTGACGGCAGCGGCGTGCTCGTCGCCATCTGCCCGCACCACCACGCTAAAGTACTGGTTGGCTTTGCCGGGGGCTTTGGTTTTTTGGTTGATGAGCATAGCATCATCGGTGGTAATCGTTACACCGGGCTGGTAGCCAATCGATGCCATACCAGCGGTTTCGACCGCCACGATCTTTAGCTGCGTATCGTGCGTGCCGCCCGGCCCCTCGGCGTGCAGCGTGATGGTTTTGCCCACGGCGTCCTGGGCGCTGCCAAAGCCAAAGTCGGCCAGATATTCCTTGGCCAGGATGGCTTGGCCGGGTGCCAGATCGGTGCCGTCATCGGTTTTGGTCAATGTACCAGCCACAATCTTGGATGATTTACCCTCGTTCTTGACGTTGATGGAGGCAATCAGCCGCTTATGGTTAGCCGGGCTCTCCACGTAGCGCACCGCCTGAGTCACATTGACATACGGCCGCACTGCCTTAACGTGATCCAGCTTACTGAGCTTGGCGACATCGTCATCGTTTAGCATCACAGCACCGGTCTCACTGATGGCCTTGTTCTGGCCGTATTCAGGCAGCTTGGTTTCGTCGCGGGTGTGCGTCACATATACCGTCGAGGCGCTGCCGGCACTTTCTATCACCGAGGTCAAAAAGGCCCGGCCACCATTACCTAGCATCAGCGCCACCCCAATCGTAAACGCCCCCACCGACATCGCCAGCGCCGTCAGCGCCGTGCGCGCCTTGGCCTGGCGGAGACCCTGCCCCGCTCGCCTGATAATATCGATTCTCCTCATTCAGTAATCCTTTCTCTTTTGTTATTACCTGGTACTATGTTATGCAAGGTACATTGAAATGTCAAGTAGTTTGAGAAATAAAGTACTAAATACTTAGCTCTTCTTCCACTCACTGATTATATTGTCCGGCCGAGGAACGATTTAGATTTCACTGTCACGCTTCGCAGCTCGTCGCACCACATTTGCTGTGTACCTAGCGTTAAGTCTTACCTCTATAGTAGATTACTTCACATGAGTTCTCTTGTTTAGAGATATAAATAAGTGAGCTCCTCGTCTATATTTCTTGGTGGTGTTCACGGTTGATTATTAAATATAATACATTGAATGTCACCAACATTATTTGCGCCCAGCGCAAGCCATATCTCAGCTTTTGCCCTATACTTGTTTACGGAAGATATTACCTGTAATCTAGGTATAACATCATATGCACTGCTGCCAATAACATACGTTATACCTCCCCAAGGCTTTTCGTTGTTTGTGATCTGAATTGAGAAGTCATGTAGCCTACCATCATCTTTATTAGTTTGAGTATTAATTTTCTTTATCTGCTTCATCAGAGCGTCTACAACATTGTGAGGTATCGTCATTAGAAAGAAAATAGCATCAGTTACCGAGGGATTATTGATCTGCTTGATCATGTCGATAAGTTGTTTAAAATCTTTATTCTGCCAAGGATCAAGTAAGGCATCTTTCTTTTTAGGCTTTGGCGTACCCATTTTCCTGTGGTAGTAGTCTGCATCGATAAGTTGACCAAAAGATTGGTCTAATGCAAGCATGTCAGAGTTTCTAGGCATAAATAGTCCGTTTCGCAGATGATATGCAAGGTGGATGATCTCATTTGATGATATTATACCTTCATGATTTTCAAGACGTTGTTTAATATAAAAAGTAAACTCATATGGGTCTTTGAAATATTCAGCCATTAAGTCGAGATCAAACAGGCTTAGCTGCATTGGTGGTAATTGATCAACATCCACCAAAAATGCACGCATCTGATCCATTACTGCTGGATACGGCTCATTTGATACACACAATATATACGCGTGTTTTATGTTTTCTGGTGGCGTAACTTGCTTACCTGATTTATCAATTAACTTGTAAGACTCATTACCCAGAAGCACATCGCGGACTTTTATACCTTGCTCATATGGGTCGATAACTGCCTTCTGAAAATCGGATTTAATAGCATCAACATCACCGTTGAGTGCGGCAGCTGTCATTTTTTTGCTTTTATTCTGGGCGATGATGACTGTATTGCCGATAATTCCCATAACATCAATATCGGTCAAGTCTTTCTTTCCTTTAGTAATCTTTACAGCTTTATATGTATTTGCCTCACCAAAAATAACTTTGAAATAATCATAGGTTATGTCTTCGGCCACCTCTCCAATATGTTTATTAACAGTATTGACATACTGCTCATCCTGACGCATCCAGTACAAAGGACTTTTATATATAGCCGATGCTAGTGCCATTGTGTTCGGGAAAAAGTAGATGTCGCTGCCTAGGTTAATAATCGGCTTGTAGGTGAATATATTTTCATCACCAGGCTCGTTGAAGGTCTCCGGCTGGTCGCCAAACGAACAACTAAATAGTTCAAGAAACGCCCGAATATCTTCTTTTGTAATACTTTTTTCTGTAGTCTGTATGGTCTCAACAATAAGATCAAAAGGAAATGCCATTTCATCTATCGCACGTAATGACTTTACTTGTTCACCAGTAAGCGTTGAGCGGGCAAAATGCACACCATTGAGCATACTCTTCAGGGCAAAGAATATACTTTTTGACTTTACAATATTAAACTTCGTATTGCTCTTAATCCAATCTTCGTCCCGAGCGTATAGCTTTTGTGCTATCTCAAATGGCTGTACGTCGTAAAAACCCGTATCACCATAAAAAGTGGTTTCTATAATCATTTCTTTACTACCAAAGATTTTTCGAAATTCTTTCTCTTTCTCTTCATCGCTCATAGCCTTGATCTGTTCTGATGAGTGTTTCATTATAGCTTCGTCAAAATTATACATATAAGTACTATGAAGCTCATCGAGTAATAACCTGGTGTATTTGATTGCTTCATCGATTTGTTCCTTGTTAATCTCATTAAAACTGACTGCTTCATTTTTAAGCATTAGACCCATAAGAAATGCTACCTCATTGCTATGCAATCTCGCACGCCAGTCAATATTAGCTACATTTTGTACATCTACAAAGAAATCTTTTGAAATAGCCTCTGCAAAGGCAAATATATAACCTTTTGTTGCTAAAAGTAGTTCTATATCAGATATAATATCCTCTCGCGAGCGTTTCTCTGCTATACTCTCACTATCTCTCATGTATAACATTATACCGTTAGACTTATTTATTAGATTAATATAATATTTTCAACAACACCATAGCTATATCGCCTAGGCGAAATCTCAATACCTCTGCCACACCTACTAACAAACACACCGGAAAGAATCGCTCTATGACGGCATAACAAAAGATGACACCCACTTCTGTGTCCAAATCAAAGAAGATAAACGCAGCGATCGCCGAGACTTCATGTCGACCACGATAATCACTCTAAAACAAAAATCTCCCGCGGTGCAGCTTAGAAACTACTTGCCGGAGATTTTAAGCAACACAGCAATTAACTGTGTCTAGTTATAGACTATATGCCTTTCGACAGTCGTGTCAATGGCTATTTTCATAATTTTCATCAAAATACGCCAACAAAAAATCTCCCACTGTGTGACCTGAAAACCACCCGCCGGAGATTAGGGTGACACAGCGTTAGCCTGTGTCTGCCTATAATTATATGTCTTTTGATACCATTGTCAACAGCAACTCTGGAATTCACGTCCGACTTTACTTCGAAATTCTCTCAACATTTATCTTTTTTGTTTATCCTGCATAGTTTCTACTACTTTTATCATGAAGATTTAATAGACAGGTAAAAAACAATATTGAGAAGTTTGAAGGCGAAGATTTTATGTTTCAACTGACCACGAATGAGTTTGAAAACTTGAGGTGCAAAAATTTCACCTCAAGTTGGGGTGGTCCAAGGTACTTACCGAATGCTTTTACGGAGCAGGGTATTTATATGCTTATGACCGTGTTAAGAGGTGAACGTGCTATTAAGCAAAGGAGAGCCTTAATGAGAACATTTAAGCAGATGAAAAATGGACAATCTCACCTCATACGTGGTCTTTCTGATCTTCTTTGTTGTTTTTGTTATTGTTGTTTGTTTATTTTTATTTTTCTTGCATATAGTTTTTCTTCTATTTGTTGCACATAAAAAGACGTTAGATTTTACTTCTACCACCCTACGTAAAGCTTATATAACTGTCTCATCTGTTATTGACATACTTAAACTTTCAAATTCTTATTGTGTAACATTCCACCAAACATCGTATGATACATATCCTTTGATGGTTCTTCTATCTTGGTAATACTTGATATTTTATTTCCGGCATCTTTTGATGATGCTCCACAAAGATAAAAGGCTTCATGTTCTGTCCCATAGTCTATCGCAATATACCGATCGTGATACTTTTTACCTGCAATCTTCATTTTTACGTTGATGCCAGGGTAATCTCTCATAAAATCATGGAGAATATTTCTTGTAAGCATATCTTTATGTCTTACATTATCGCTAAATATAATGACTTCAACACTGTCTTTGGTAGCTCTTAGCAGCTCTAATGTTTTTAAGCCTATATAGTTATCTATGACATAAATGCTTTTCTTGGCAGACTTATATAGCTTCGTATAGGCAACATCAGCTTCTATCTTATCTCCATTCATCAAGAGGAAGTGTTTATAGGTATCCGGATCTATAAAATTATCCATCACTTTTTTCAAATCCTCTTTTGTTGCTAAGGTGCTTATTGTATCATTTATCTTTGCTATATCATGTGTGTTCTTATTAGTCTGTATAGCTATTTGGACTAATTCTTTTGAGCCGATAAAATCTTGATTTTCAATAATAAAGTCTTTCATCTGCTTAAACATTCGTATTAAAGCCTTGCTCTGTTTAACTGCCAGGTCTCCCCTTAATACAGTCATAAGCATATAAATACCCTGCTCCGTAAAAGCGTAGGGATTGTACTTTATATTGCTTCCTCTACCTGTTCCTTTGTTCAAGGTCACATTTTGTGATCTTGAAAGTTCGTCCACTTCCTCATCAGTTAATTGGAACATAAAATCTTCATCAAATTTTTCATTATTTCTTTTTACCTGTTGATTAAACGCTCTTGTTTCATACCCATAAATTTCAGCAAGTTCAAAATCAAGCATAACCTTTTGATTTCTTATATAGTGAATCTTACTTTTAATTGTCGCTTCATCTATTACCACAATCTCTTTATTTTCTTCTGTCATGAAATGCACCTCCACAATTATCTCAATATCTTTCCCAATCTGACACGCACTATAAGCTATTTGAAGTCAACATCATATTCTCTTATATTTTTCTATTCCACCTTCAGCTTTTCCGATGTGTTCCACATTCTTTACAAGTCCATTATTCACATTTTCATAAAACCATCTACCTATCAAAGCTGGCGGTGTTGCGATTAATTCCCTTAAGACAAACTCTTTTCCCTTCGGCAAGGAGCTTATTGTATTGAGTAAGGCATTATACAGTGTGACATAGCTTGTATCTTCTTGTAGACTGCTGCACTTACAATATTCACTCACACTTGGGTAACTACCCTCTATTACTTTTTTCGTTAAAATTTTCAGTTCTTCATCGGTTACGGTAAATTGAATTCGCATTTATATTCTCTCTTTATAACTGAGCTTATTACACTATCATTATCATTTTACCATACATACAATGATCTTTTCCATACTACAATTTTACGTCTTACATGGTGTTTTTACACTTCGCCATAATCTGACACCACGTTTCCCATTACTGCTCTAAAACGCTTTTCACTTACTTTTAGGATAGCTATACATGTTTTCCTTGTCATAATAATCTTCACGAGTTGGAATCTTTCTTTCTGGTCTTTTTCCGTGATAATCTATCTTTATCTTGCTCATACCAGGTACAGATCGTTGTATCCGTCGTCTTGATACATCTTTAACCCGGTTAACGCAGCGCCAGATGGCCGAACTGTTCGACGTTGACGTACGCACCATCAGCGAGCACCTCGGGAACATCTTCTCCTCTGGTGAGCTGGAGCGTAAGGCAACTATCCGGAAATTCCGGATAGTTCGATCCGAGGGCTCACGCCAAGTGACACGCAGCATCGACCTCGATCATTTAGAGCAGCTCCGCAGCCGCCTAGCACAAGCGCCACACGCGAGTAAGTGAACCAAATCGAAATGAGACACTGGCTTCTCTATGCCAGTGTCTCATTATCTTTTCTCTTACGACGCTTCTACGACACAATAATCGTCCCTTGCTCACCTGCCACAGCGGCAGCGGCATGCTCTAGGTTAGCAATAATGGCGCGCCGACCAGGCTTTGCCACGAAATTAAGCGCGGCCTGCACCTTCGGTAGCATACTACCCGACGCAAACTGCCCCTGCTCGGCATAGGCGTGCATCTCCTGGCTGGTCGTCTGGCCAATCGCGCGGGCCTGCGGCGTACCATAGTCGACCATCGCGTTATCGACGGCCGTGAGAATCACCAAGGCTTCGGCATCAATCGCATCAGCCACCACCGCAGCGGTAAAGTCCTTATCAATCACCGCCTCGACCCCGGCCATACCCTGCGCTTCATTCTCAACCACCGGAATTCCGCCGCCGCCCGCTGTTACAACGGTCAAGCCAGCGTCAAGCAAGGCACGCACCGCACCTTCTTCGACTACGCGCTGCGGCCGAGGTGATGGCACGACGCGGCGCCAGCCTCGCCCCGCATCTTCTTTGAAGACAAAATCGCGCCCCGCTGCCGACTGCTGCGCTTCAGCCTCGGAAGCGTAAAAGACCCCGATTGGCTTGGTGGGGTTGGCAAACGCCGGGTCATTCGCATCCACCACCGTTTGTGTCACCATCGTCACGGCGTGGTTTGGCATACCACGGCGAGCAAACTCGTTCGTCAGTGCCTGCTGTAGCCAGTAGCCGATCTCTCCCTGGCTCATCGCGCCGCACGTATCAAGCGGCATCGTTGGCACCTCAGGGGTATTAATTGCCTCCTCATGGAGCACAATATTCCCCACCTGTGGCCCATTGCCGTGGACGATCACCAGCCGATGCCCAGCCGCAATCAGCGGCACTAGCTGAGCCGCCGTCTCGCTCGCCACTCGCTGCTGCGCAGCCGCACTTGCCTCACCTTGTTTTTGGAGGGCGTTACCACCCAATGCAATCACAATTGTACTCATCCTAAAACCTCAACGACATGCAGGTCAAACTGCCGGTTATTTTTTCAAATTCACTGGTATCAATTAGTTCTACGTGGTAGCCACAGTCGCGGATCTGCTGCTCAATCTTGGGAAAGCCCTGCGGCACAATCACCGTGCCATTAATCCACAAGCTATTCACCGCATAGTACTCATCGTCATCCACCACCAGCTTACGAAACCCCGCAAAGGCCGGGTGATGTTCATAGGCCTTCGCGACAACCAGGTTGTTATTATCTAAGTAAACCACATCATCCTTGAGGTGCAGAATCCCTGTCACCTCAACCGTCTCGGCCGTCATGCCGTAGCGCTCAAGAATGGCGGTGATTTGCTCAGCCGCTGCCTGGTTGGTGCGGTGGCTCAGGCCAATGTAGTAGTGGTCGCCCACCATCATAATATCGCCGGGGTCAACAGTACCAGGTGCTTCGACTTGCTCAATGGTATCATAGTGCTGGCTCAGTGCCTGGCGCAAATCCGGCAAGCTTGCCTCACCGCGCCGGCTCTCCGCCCCAGGCCGCGACAAAATCGCCACCCCATGCGGCGTACACAGCGCATTATCCTCAATGAAGACGCTATCTGGATACTCCTCATTGGGCTCCAAGACCGTCACCTCAAGGCCACACTGACGGAGCAGTGCAACGTACTGGTCGTACTGCTGCATTGCCCGCTCATAGTCTGGCTTGCCCTTCTCCGGTGTTTGGCTAATGCCGTTGATCAAACTACGGCTTGGCCGGCGGGTAATCGCGTAGCGAAACATCACACTCCTTTCTCTTATGTAATGCGGTGCGCCTTTCTCGGCACACCGCATGATTACTCATTAATTAAACAGCTTGGGCATCGTAATACCAAGTGTCTTATCCAGCCCGCCAGTCAGCAGCTGGAATAGCGCATAGGCCAGCGCCACCAGCAGTGCCACCACCAGTAGCCACTCAAGCGCCGTAAATGGCTTTTTGCCTTGCTGCTTGCGCATCAGGCCATAGACCACGATACCAGGTACATACAAGAATACCGTTACCAGCAGGTTCTCTACCCCTGCGGCATAGACCAGCCAAACGCTATATACACTGGCCATCACACCAATCAAGATATTGGTTGCCCGACCCTTCGTCTCTGGCTTCTCGAGAGCCGAGTATTTCAGCTGGTAGAAGGCCGTCAAAGCATAGGGCACAAGAATTGCCGATGTCGCAATCGCAATACCAATGTTATATACTGAGCCACTCGTCAGCGGTATCGTCAGGATAAAGAGCTGCACCAAAGCGTTGGTCACCAGCAGCGAGTTCTTTGGCACGCCAACCTTATTCTCTTTGGCAAAAAACGTCGGAAAAGTGCCAACCTTTGCCGCTTGGTAGGGCAGCTCAGCCGCAAACATCGTCCAAGCCAGCCAGCCACCGAGCACCGCAATGATCAAGCCACTATTAACCAGCCAGGCACCCCACGGCCCAACCACCTTCTCAAGCAAGAGCGCCATCGCTGGGTCTTTGAGGCCAGCCAGCTCCGGCTGCGTTGCCACGCCAAAGGCGAGGACGGTCATCAAGACATAGAGCGCAAGCACGGCAGCAAAGCCAATGAAGGTCGCCTTAACGACATCGCTGCGCTGCTTAGCCCGGCCAGAGAACACAACTGCACCCTCAATGCCAATGAACACCCAGACAGTGACGATCATCATATCCTTGATCTGCCGCAGAACAACGTCAAGACTCAGATTACTACCAGCCAGCCCCCAGAGATCTTTCGAGAAGATACCAAGCTTAAAGGCGGCAATAATCGCCACAAGGAAGACCATCAGCGGGACGATCTTGGCAATCGTGATGAGCAAGTTCACCGCACTGGCTGTGCGCACACCTCTGAGAATCAGGCAGTGCACGCCCCAGAGCAAAATCGACATACCAATCGCCGAGGCCCAGTTTTGGCCGTCAGCAAACAGCTGCGGGAAGAAATAGCCAAGCGCTGAAAAGGCCGTTACCGCATAGGCAATGTTGCCAATCCAGGCCGAGATCCAATACCCCCAGGCCGAGTTAAACCCGACATATTTACCAAACCCTGCCTCAGCATAGCTATAGATACCAGCGTCAAGGTCAGGACGCTTCTCGGCAAGGTTGCGAAAACTCAGGACAAGGAAGACCATCCCCACCCCAGTGACAAGCCAGGCAATGATCGTTGCCAGCGGCCCAGCCGACTCTGCAGTATTACGGACAAGATTGAAGATACCAGCCCCAATCATGCTGCCGATAACAAGCCCGGTGAGTGATCGCCACCCCAGCTTGCTCTCTTGTTGTGTTTGTTGTGTTGTCATATGTGAGGCCCCCTATGCCTCAATTACTTGTTATAACGTCAGTGCCATCACTGCCTTAATCGTGTGCATGCGGTTCTCCGCTTCGTCGAAGACCACACTATGCTCGCTCCGGAACACCTCGTCCGTCACTTCCATACTCTCAAGGCCATAGTCCTGGTAGATCTTCAGCCCCGTCTCGGTGTTGAGATCGTGGAAGGCTGGCAAGCAGTGCAAGAATTTAACGTGTGGATTGTGCGTTTCATCGAGCATGGCACGATTCACTTGGTAAGGCTTAAGCAAGGCAATCCGCTCAGCGAACTGTGCCTCCTCGCCCATCGACACCCATACGTCGGTGTAGATGGCATCTGCCCCCTCCAGAGCTGTCGCGCGGTCATCCGTCACAGTAATCTTCGCGCCAGTCTCGGCGGCAATCGCCCGGGCGAGATCAACCAACTCACTGCTCGGGTGCAGCTCAGCTGGCGCTAAGATGCGGAAGTCAACACCCATCTTGGCCGAGCCAATCATCAAGCTATTGGCCATATTGTTGCGCCCATCACCGACAAAAACCAGCTTCGTGCCAGCCAGCGGCCCAATGTGCTCCTCAAGCGTCATAAAGTCGGCCAAAATCTGCGTCGGGTGGAACTGATCGGTCAAACCATTCCACACTGGTACGCCAGCGTGCTTGGCCAAGTCTTCCACTGTCGAGTGCTTAAAGCCGCGGAACTCAATCCCATCAAACATCCGGCCCAGCACCTTTGCCGTGTCCTCAACCGACTCCTTTTTGCCCAGCTGGATGTCGTCTTTGCCAAGAAACTCCGGTGCAACGCCAAGGTCATTAGCCGCCACGGTAAAGGCGCAGCGTGTGCGGGTCGAATTCTTCTCAAACAAGAGGGCGACTTGCTTACCCGCGTGTAAGCGGTGCGGCACGCCCTCGCGCTTAAGCTTCTTGAGCTCATGCGCGGTGTCGAGCATCTGCCGGATTTCCTCTGATGAAAAGTCCTTCAGGGCAAGGAATGAGCGGTTTTTTAGATTGGTTGGTAGATTCATTTACACATCCTCTCGTATTAATGGCATACTCATGCAGCGTGGCCCGCCACGGCCCCGGCCAAGCTCCGAGCCAGTAATCTCCAGCACTTCGACGCCTGCCTCACGCAATTTTTGGTTGGTGACGTAGTTGCGGTCGTAGGTGACCACCACCCCAGGAGCAATCGCCAAGGTATTGCTCCCGTCATTCCACTGCTCGCGCGCTGCAGCGATATCGTCACCGCCACCGCATTCGATCAAGGTAATCGACGGTACGCCAAGGGCTTGGCTGAGCACCTGCTCAAGATTATGTTCTTTGGTAATGGTTGGGTAGGCTTGCCCGTCTGCCTTATGCAAGACGAAGATATTCATCCGCCCCTCAAAGCCTCGAATCTCGGGGTGGATGGTAAATTTATCGTGGTCAATCATCGTAAAGACAGTGTCCAGATGCATAAAGGCATGACTCTTGGGGATTTCAAGGGCAATCACCGTGTCAAAATTCGACTCGGCAAAGAGCTTCGTCGCCATCAGCTCAATTGCCTCTGGCGAGGTGCGCTCACTAATACCAATGGCCATTGTGTGGTTATTAAGCACCAGCTCGTCACCGCCCTCAATTGAAAATGGTTGACTGCGATCATACCAGGTCGGTACGTTCTTGCCAGCAAAGCGTGGATGGAAATCGATAATATAGCGCATAAAGAGCGACTCGCGCCGCCGAGCTGGCCAGTGCATCTTGTTGATCGTCAAACCTTGGCCAATCGCCGCTGCTGGGTCACGCGTAAAGTAGAGGTTCGGCATTGGGTCAAGATAAAACGGATATTGCTCATGCGCGACCATCGTGTGAAGTTGCTGCTGCTCAGGTGGCAGGCTAATCTCATCTTTGCGCACCCCCGCCATCAGCTTGCGCACCATCTGGCGCGGCTCCATCCCAAGCAAATACTCAGCGAGCGTCCGCGATGCGCGTTGGTTGTCTTGCTTCGACGCCACCAGCATCTCAACAACAAATTGCCGCCGCACCGCTTCGTCAGCGAGTGCCTCGGCGGCAAGTTCATCTAAGTACAACACTTCGACCCCACGCGAGCGGAGCAATTCCGCAAAGCGATCATGCTCCTGCTGCGCAACCTTGAGATACGGAATATCGTCAAACAATAGGCGCTGCAAATGTTCTGGCGTGAGATGCTCGAGCTCCTCACCCGGCCGATGCAAGAGCACTGTCTTCAACCGGCCAATCTCTGATGTAATATGAATTGGATCGTCCACCTTTTCCCCCTGTGTGGCTTATAGTTGATGCTTTCATTGTAGCATGTTCTGAGGTAAGTGCAATGGATAACAGGTGTCACGAATATGAAACACACGGTGGAATATGCAATGTCCAATCGGCCAAAGTTCCCGCGCTATTCAGCGCGCATTTAGGTTGCGATTCATCAATCTGAGTACATTATTTGTGACCCTGGAGTCAAAGAAGACTATTGACATTAGTAAATAATTCCGCTACTATTTAAATATGGGGTGGCGTCACCGTGGTTCTGCGGAGACGACACCCCTATCTTGATAGCATCGTCACTCTACCAACTGCGTACCAGCCGTTGGTTATTTTTTGCGGTCATAACTGCCAAACTCGCCTCCACCCGACAGCGAAATCCAGGGTGCGCCCGCAGCCACGCATCGGCCGCCCGGGCCGCACCAGGCAGCGCCTCATTGGCATAATCATCTACCACCAGCACTGCATCAGGAGTCATCTTGGGCGTTACGAGCCGGAGTGAGTCCATAATCGACTGGTAATAGTCGCCATCGAGAAAGGCAAACATAATATCCTCGGGCACATCATGCGGCGTAAGCTCGGCAAACCAGCCCTTATGCACCACTGGTGGGCGCAGCCCAGCTTTCTTGAACTGCTGGAGAAATCCCTTGCGCGTTGCAGCAAGCTCCCCTGCCACAAACTGCTCACCAGCTGCGCTCGCATCCTGCGCCGACTTCTCTGGCAAACCAGCAAACGAATCATAGACGTGAAAGGCTCCCGCGTGCTGATACGCATCAAGCAAGCGCCGAATAAACAAGCTCGTCGTCCCTACATAACAGCCAAATTCAACAACCGACCCCTGACAGCCAGCTTCCAGAAGCCGCTCGAGCTCACGCAGCAAAACCCGCAGCTCACGCTCATCCACTTGGTCGGAGATGATTGGGTAAGTGCGGAGAAGTTGGTCGGTGATCACGCGGCGTCATCTCCAATCATCCACACCCCACGCATCCGAAAGGCTGGAATGGTCTGGCGCGCTGCTTTATTCGCGGCCGCATTACCAGCGATACCATGTCGCTTCGCCCACTGGGCCACCGTGATAACACGCCGCGACGACAGCAGTGCAATCCGCTTATGAAGTGATTCCTGCAAAAGAAGCGCGAAAAGATCGGCAAATCCGTCACAGCGATTCGTTCGCTTATACCTATCAAAAAGTGGATAATAATCGCGATGTTTGTGCTTACTTTGGATAATAATTGGCGGGTAGCCTTTTTGCATAAGCTGTTGGTTAATAATAACGCGGCCAATCCGCCCGTTGCCGTCAAGAAATGGATGAATCAGCTCAAACTCAGCATGGAATCGAGCAATCGCATCAAGAAAATACTCATCATCGCACTGGTCATACTCACGAAGCAACTCGGCAATAAGCCCAGGTACAAACGCCGGATTTGCCCCGACGTGGCTCCCGACCCGCACCCATTGGTTACCACTTCGAAATCGCCCCGCAATGTCATGACGAATACCAGCCATAAGCAGTGCGTGAAGCGAAAGAAGCAGCTCGGTTGTTAGTTTCTCGGGTGGTTTATTGAGCAATTGTGTCATAACATATGCCAAATTTTTCGCCTCAAACACCTCACGGATTTCATGATCCTTTGTGATCATATCGCGCATAATAATTGCTTCTGTATCGTGGAGTGTCAGCGTCGAGTTCTCGATTGCATTTGAATGATAAACCATCTCAGGCAATTCACTCATGGCAATTTCATAAAGAGCAGCATCATTACCCTGCGCACACGCTCGATAGCGCTGGAACAGCTGGGAGAGTACTTCCTTTTTTGCCTGACGGACCATACTATAAGTATAGCATAAAGTGTGAAAATATCCATATAAGAACCTATCTTCACGCTTTTATCGCCTATCACACAAACCTGTATGCCATTTGATCGAAATTATTCTGGCGGGCATGACCAGTATACGGTATACTATAGACATGAAAGTCACCAGCCCCGCCTTCAACAACAACGCCAAAATACCAAAGATCTATTCGCGCTTCGGCGGCAACCAGCGACCGCCTCTTGCCATCAGCGACGTCCCTGACGGCACGAAAAGCCTCGCTATCGTCTGTTATGGTCCCGATGCGCCTTTTATTGGTGGTTTCTACCACTGGATTGTTTGGAATCTCCCACCCACCACTACAGAAATCGGTAGCGACTACCTCCCTCACGGTGCCGTCGAAGGCACCACTACCTGGGGCAAACCAGGTTGGGGCGGCCCACACCCCGCCTTTGGGACGCATCGCTATCAGTTCTTCGTCTATGCACTCAATACCGTGCTCGACCTCCCCGCCAAAACACGCCCCAAAAAATTCTCCAAAGCAATCGCCCCGCACATCATCGAGCGCAGTATGCTTACAGGGAAATTTGGCGCACTGGATATATTCGATTTGCGCTAACAAGCGACTAATTAACCTTATAAACCGATATCTCTACTCGATAGTATCGCACTCCTATCCCTACTTATATCAATCGCCTCTGTCGTGGTTGCGGTTATATCGTGGCACAAAAGTCGCGTCATTTACGAGATCGAGGAATTAGGTATCCGAAAAATTAACGGCACACCCGATGACATGGATGGTCGAGGCTTGCCGGAGCTTAATCAGAAATTAAACACCGGTCACTATACAATCCTTGAAGTCCTCGAAAGAACTGACGGCGATTGGGCTGTCCTCCTTGCCTGCATCAAGCGGCCCAAACGCAGTTAGCTCTAGACAGCTTACTTTGTCAGTTTATCGACGTCTTCCGCAAACTGGCTCTGGTACAGCTCCGCATAAAAACCACTTTGGGCGAGCAGTTCGTCGTGTGTGCCTTGCTCAATGATGTTGCCATCCTTCACCACAAGGATGAGGTCGGCGTCGCGGATCGTGCTCAGGCGGTGCGCAATAACAAAGCTTGTCTTGTGCTGCATCAGCCTATCCATCGCCTGCTGAATCAGCACCTCAGTGCGGGTATCGACCGAGCTGGTCGCTTCGTCTAAGATAAGCATCGGCGTCTTGGCAAGCATAGCGCGGGCAATTGTCAGCAGTTGCTTCTCCCCTTGCGACATATTAGTCGCCGCTTCGTCGAGCACCATATCGTAGCCACCAGGCAGCGATCGAACAAAATGGTCGACATGCGCATCACGCGCCACCGCCAGTAGCTCAGCTTCGCTCGCCTCAGGATTACCATAGCGCAGGTTGTCGCGGATCGTCCCATGGAAAAGCCACGTATCTTGCAGCACCATGCCAAAGAGCTGCCGGACACTGCTACGCGTCATCTGGGCAATATCCACCCCATCGATGAGGATTTGACCACTATCAATATCATAAAATCGCATCAAGAGATTGACCAGCGTCGTCTTGCCCGCACCGGTTGGCCCAACAATCGCCACCCGCTGGCCAGGGCGAATATGAGCCGAGAGATGCCTAATAACTGGCGTCTTTGTATCGTAGCCAAAAACAACATCGCGAAATTCCACTTCGCCGCGCACCACTGGCAGCGTCGTAGCAGGCACCGGGTCGGGCGCTTCGGCTGGTTCCTCAAGAAATTCAAAGACCCGCTCAGCCGCAGCCGCCGTCGATTGCACCACATTGGCAATATTCGCCGTTTGGGCAATTGGCTGATTGAACTGCTGCATATATTGGATGAAGGCCTGAATATCGCCAATCTTAATTCTCCCCTCGATCGCCAGCCATCCACCAAGCACCGCCACGCCAACATAGCCAATATTCCCTACCACATTCATCACTGGGTACATCAAGCCAGAGAGAAACTGCGACTGCCAGGCGCTCGAGAAAAGCCGCTGGTTAATCTGCCGAAAAGTCTTCAGCGACCGCTCCTGCCCACGAAAGGCGCGCATCACCTGGTGGCCAGCATACATCTCTTCAATATGGCCATTGAGCTCGCCTAGCTCATCTTGCTGGCGGATAAACTGCGTCTGTGAGCGCCTGGTAATCATCACAATCAGCCCCATCGACAGTGGCACAACCAAGAGCGCCACCACGGTCAGCAGCCAACTAATCGACAGCATCATTGCCAAAATTCCGACCAGCATCACCACCGCACTCATCATTTGCGACAGGCTTTGGGTAAGCGTTTGGCTTACCGTATCGACATCGTTGGTAATACGGCTGAGAACGTCGCCGTGCGTTTGTGTGTCGAAGTAGCGCAGCGGCAAGCGGTTGATCTTCTCTGAGATATCACGGCGCAGCTGATACGTCAGCTTCTGGGTAATATTCGTCATCAGCCAGGCCTGTCCATAACGAAACAGCGCACTCACCACATAGAGCCCCACGAGCCAGAGGATAATCTGCAAGATCGCATCGTAATGGAAGGTGGGGCGCGTGCCAAGGTCAAGCGTCCTAACTGTTTCGCGAGCCGAGGCAGGCAGCGCCTGCGCTAGCTGCTTGCCCTGGGGCGATGCCATAAATTGCTCACCCGTCATGCCTGCTGGGATCGTCACGCCAGCAGGAAGCTTCTCGTGGATAGCGTCGTAGGTACGCAGGCGCGTGAAGTCATCAACAATCTGGTTGGTCGCATTGCCGAGCAGCTTGGGGCTGACAATCGCAAACAGCGTGCTCATTATCGTCAAACCAATCACCAGCATCAGCTGCCAACGAAAGGCGCGCAGATACTGCAGCAGCGTACACACCGCCGAGCGGAAGTCCTTGGCTCGCTCCGTCCCGCCACCAGCGACTGGCCCACCCATTGGGCCGCGGCGCACTCCTGATGAGCGCGACTTTGGAGATGACTGCTGGCTCATCGCACCCCTCCTTGCGCGGCGACACCAAACGGAGCAGGCTGCTCAAGCGCAGCTAGCTCGTGCTCGCTCAGCTGCGACGCAGCAATCTCTTGGTACACCGCACAGGTCTGCATGAGCTCCTGGTGCCGCCCTTGGCCAACGATCCGGCCTTCATCTAGCACAATAATGTTATCTGCTTTGGCAATTGTATGGATTCGCTGCCCGACGATCAGCACCGTCTTACCCGCCAGCTCTTGCGTGAGGCGGTGGCGCAGCGCAGCATCCGTCCGCGCGTCAAGTGCCGAGAACGAATCATCAAAGATATACACCTGGGGCTGCGCGGCCAACGCCCGGGCGATCGCTAGGCGCTGGCGCTGCCCACCCGAGACATTGGTGCCGCCTTGCGCGACTTCGCTCGCCATGCCATCATCAAGCTGGGCAATAAAGTCGCTCGCCTGGGCCACCTCTGCCGCATGAGCAATCGCCGCCTCATCGGCCTCAGGCGCACCATAGGCAATATTACTGGCAATACTACCCCGAAACAGCACACCTTTTTGCGGTACATAGCCAATCTGGCTGGCTAGATCTGTAAGCCTGAGGTGACGGATATCCACCCCATCAAGCAAAATCTGCCCGGCCGACACATCATAAAACCGCGGAATCAGATTGACCAATGTCGACTTGCCCGAGCCCGTGCTGCCAATAAACGCCGTCGTCTGGCCAGGCTCCGCCACAAAGCTAATGCCGCTAAGCACTGGCTCATCTGCCCCTGGGTAGGCAAAGGTAACATTGCGAAATTCAATCCGGCCCATGCCACCCGGTGCCAGTGGCTGAGGCTTAGCCGGGTCAGTAATCGATGGCTTAGTATCGAGCACCTCTGCTACCCGGCGCACCGACACAGCTGCGCGCGGTGCCATAATAAACACCATCGAGATCATCAAGAACGACATAATCACCTGCAAGGCATATTGCAAAAAGGCCATCATATTGCCAATCGCGAGGCGCCCATCACCAATTGCCAGCGCACCATACCACACTACCGCCACACTCGCAAGATTCATTATTAACATCATCACTGGCTCCATCACCATCATCAGACGATTGACCACCAGGTTGAGTCTGGTGAGCTCGTGGTTGACAGTATCAAATTTTGCTTCTTCGACTGCCTCGGTATGAAAAGCGCGCACGACGCGTAGACCCGTTAAGTTCTCACGGGCGACTAAGTTCAGCTTATCCACCACGCTCTGCAAGCGCTGAAAGCGGGGCATCGCCGCAATAAACAAGCCAATAATGACCACCAAAAGCACCGCAACCGCCAGAGCAATAATCCAGCTCAGACTTGGTGCATTGGCCAGCGCCTTGTGCAGGCCAGCCACGGCCATAATCGGTGCCATCAAGGCAATGCGCAGCAGCATAATCGCCGTCGATTGGATCTGCTGGATATCGTTGGTCGAGCGGGTTATAAGCGACGCTGTCGAGAAATGGTTAAAGTCCGCCACGGCATAATCCTCCACCCGGGCAAACACTTGGTCGCGCAGCTGCTGACTGAGACCAGTCGCAATCCGCGTCGCAAAGAAAACTGAGACAATCGTCCCCACTGCGCCCGCCAGTGTTACCACAATCATCTGCCAGCCATTATGCCACAGAACAGCCATATCAGCGCCAACGATGCCATTGTTAATAATCGCCGCCATAAAGTCTGGCAAACTGAGCGTTGCCATCACCGAACCATACGTTGCGGCAACCAGTAGCCCGAGCTGCCACCAATATCCCCGGAGTAATCGCCAAATATACGTCATGCTCGCTCCGCCCAGTAGCCCTGAGCCACTTTATCAATCAGCTGGTCAAGCTGCGCCACCTCGGCATCGCTCAGTACCGCAAAGAGATCAGCAACAGTCTCCGTCATATACTGCTGGAAGTGATCGGTTATCTGCTGGCTTTGCGCCGTCAATTGCAGGCGCACCACCCGTCGATCGTGCGGATCAAGCGTGCGTTGAACAAGCTTTTTTGCCACCAGCACATCAAGAATTTGCGTTGCCGCACCCTTGGAGATACACAGTTTTGCCGCCACATCACCCATCGTCTCGATAGCCCCACGATGCAGCAAGCTCAGCACGTACCAGTGGACAGGTGCCAAACCAAACTGCTGGTCGGTTTGGCGCGTGGCATGGGCCAGGCGCTGTTTGAGCTGAAACACACAGCTCGTGAGGTGCTCAATACACACTTGGCGCTGCGGCTGCGCGCCCGAGGTTACTTCTGTCGTCATTCTCAAATAGTTTACTGTCTAAACTATGTATTGTCAACGCCGCACCACGCGCCGACGTCGCCAGACATACACTGCCGCGCCAACTCCACCTAGCACAACCAGCGCCGCGCCGCCATAATAGAGCAGCGGAACATTATCACCAGCCGCTGCCAATGCCCCGTCACGCTGCGGCTGGATTGGCTGCGACTGCTCGGCCTGCGAGATATGCATCACCTTTGGTGGCAGGGTGGTATTCTGTGACTGATTTGATTGCGGCTGAGTCGACGATGGCGCAGCGCTACCATGCAGCGTGTGGTCAAGCTGGCGCAGCAACGCATCATTACTCTGCGGGTCAGAAAGATAGCGCCAGACAATAATCCCTTGCAAGTTGTGCTGCTGGACATATTCTGCCTTATACTTCATCGACTCCGCATCGTCGTAACTAATAAACTCACGCCGCGCAGCATTATAGAGATACGGCGCTTTGCTTGCGTCGTCCCAGTAACGAGTATAACCATTCTTATTAATGTACTCTCGCTCAAGCCGGTCATACGTAGTGTGGTACTCACCAGCCTTTTGAGTGTCCCCCACAGGCTGGTGCAACCCATGATTCACCTCAGCAACCGAGGTAAACCGCCGGCTATACCACCCCGCCCCAATCATTAATTTGTTTGTTGGCGCACCATGAGCTTGGTAGTGCTGCACTGCCGAGTTGGCACTCTGGTCAAGCGGGTCATCCGGCGCGGTATAGAGCCCAGCATGGTGCCCAGCGTGCGTCTTGAACGAGCCAAACCCCCGCATGTCATACGTCATGATCGCAATCTGATCAAGATACTGCTGGTACTCAGCAAACTTATTTTGCTCAGCATACCACTTGGCTGGCGCACCGGTCATCGAAATACTCGGCTGGCGTCCGCTGGTGGTTGTTGCCGCGCGCAATTCGCGTAAGAGAGCAACTAGGTCAGTCTGCTGGCTCCCCTTTGGAAACTCCCAGTCGATATCCACCCCATCTAACTGATGAGCCTGCAGCGCCTCCTTGACAGAGCTCACAAAGGTCTGCCGGGTGCTTGCCTGGCGCACCATCGCATCGAACTCACTTCGCGCAGCATCATTACCACCACCAATTGAGAGAATAAGGGAGATACGCGGATTAACCGCCCGAATCCGCTGCAGCGTAGCTGACTGCCTAAGGTGCGGCAACGTATCAAGCGTTAGGTGGCCATCGGCCGCAATACGCCCAAAATGGACAATAAGCCGATCAATCATCTTGAGATGGTCGTCGGTCACCTTTGGGAGATTCTCGTCACTGACATAAACTGAGACTGTCCCCCGCTCCGCAGCCTGAGCCGGCACTGGAGCCATCAGTTGGCATCCGACTGCTATCATCATGACACTGAGCACACTTTTCACCATTGCCGTCCGCATATCGCCTCCTTGCTTTTGCTAGCTGTCTCTTTCTAGTCTATACCGTTTGCCAGAATACGTAAAGTATGAAGTGGTATAGATTACTCGTCATCAGTGGTTGGCCAATACCGATCAAGCACTGCATACGGCAGCTGCTTATACCGACGCCATAGCACGATCGTGACAATCAGCATAATCAACGGCACAAACGGTAGATGTATCATACATAGCGCCGCAATATAGAGCAGCCGCACCGCATAGTACACCAGGCGGTGGAACCAGCCTCGCGGCCGGTCGTCCAGTGAAATACCCGTTAGCCAGCCACCGAGCGTCCGCCCCTGCGCCGCCAATGGGAGGATGGCGTGCACGAGAGCAATGAAGCCATACGGAATGACCAATGCCACCAGGTGTGTCTGCTCATCCCAGTGTGTTGGGTGGAAAACGCCCGCTATAATCAACGCAACTGTAGTGATTGTCGAGCCAATCATCACCCCAGCCATATCGGCAACAAAGGCAACGATGCGTCGCACCAGACCTGGCCGAAAAATCGTCGTTGCCCCACGCTCGGTATCGCGAAAGTTTGGCAATAGCCAACCCGACCAAAAGCCCAGCAGTGCCCCGCTCGTATTAAGTAGCAAGTCATCAACGTCAAACAACCGATAGCTACACGGATACGCGCCAAACACCCCCGTGAGCTGCGTCAGCTCAATCACTACCGACGTTATAAGGCCAATCGCTACCACCGTCCACCAGCGCACCCGATACATCGCCCGCAAAAACGCCCCCAGTGGCACAAAAAACACAACGTTCATCACAACCTGCAGCACTGCCCGCAATCCCTCGTGCGAGATATCAAAAATCGACGCCAGTGGCACTAATTGCGGCTGGATATGGTGGCTCCCGCAAAAGTGCGCCGCATTATCTGGCATCGGGTAAAGCGTAAAGGCAGCCAGCGCCAAGCCATAGAGCACCACCAGATATGTCATAACTACCCGGCCAAATGCTACTCGGCGAAAGCGAATATAATGTACCAATAACAGTGGCAGTGTCAACACAAATGCAGCAAACGGCCACATCACAAGTGCCACCCGAAACGACGCGGTAAAAGTGCCTAGGAATGAAAGCATACTGCGCGCCAGTATGGCATAAACAACCAAGACCTGTCAATAACGGAGCTCGCACCTTACACTACTGCGCGGCGTAGGAACTGTGCATTTGCTGCGACAATGATTGTCGAAAGTGACATCACCACCGCACCGATCGCGGGCGAAATAACTACCCCGACCGGCGCAAGCACCCCAGCCGCGAGGGGAAGCATCAAGACGTTGTAGCCCGCTCCCCAGCAGAGGTTTTGCACCATTTTGCGGTAGGTCGCCTGGGCCAGCGCGATCAGCCGGACAACCGCCTGTGGATCATCGCCAACCAGCATAATCCCGGCAGACGCTGCGGCAACATCAGTCCCTGTCCCAATCGCGACACCACTCTCGGCCTGGGCAAGCGCTGGTGCATCATTCACGCCATCACCAACAAAACACACTCGCTTCCCCCGCTGCTGGTACGCCATGACAATCGCCGCCTTCTTAGCTGGTGTTACCTCAGCGTGAACCTCAGTGATACCAACGAGGCGAGCAATCGCGTCGGCTGGCCTCACACCATCCCCTGTTACCATGGCGACTGTTATACCGCGGCGTTGGAGCGCTGCGACTGCCGCTGCCGCACCAGGGCGCGGCGCATCACCAAGCTCAATCACACCACAGACGCGCCCAGCCTGGGCAACGTAGACCACTGTATGATCCGTCGTTATCTCGTCTCGATCAATCTGATGCTGCTGCATAAAGGCTGCATTGCCAACCAACGTTGGCACGCCATCAACCACAGCCTGCACGCCATAACCCGGCACCGTCTGGAGATCACGCACAGCAGGTATCGCAACATGGCGATCGGCTGCCGCGCGGCGAATTGCTGCTGCAATCGGGTGCTCTGCCTCATGCTCAGCTGCCGCTGCCAGTGCCAGAATAGCCGCGTCGTCTCCACCATGGACTGCAACTACTGCCAGGTGGCCAGTTGTCAGTGTACCCGTTTTATCAAATAACACCACATCGACGTGCCGCGCGGCTTCAAAAGCGCGGCGATCACGCACGACAATACCGCGCTGGGCCGCAAGCCCAGTCGAGATCAATACAACCAGCGGCACCGCTAAGCCCAAGGCGTGCGGGCACGCGACAACCAGCACTGTCACCACTCGCTGCAACACTACATCGAGCGATGCACCAGTAAGCGCCCAGCCAGCGCCCGCCACCAGCGCAGTAGCAAGCGCTGCATAGAAAAGATAGCCCGCTGCCCGGTCCGCCAGCACCTGCGTTCGCGACCGACGCTGCTCAGCCTGGCGCACCAGCTCCATAATATGCGACAACGTTGTATCATCACCAATGTGCTGGGCCATAACATGAAGCGCACCAGTGCCATTGATCGTGCCTGCCGTCACAAGACTCCCTGGCTGCTTAGCAACAGGGCGCGACTCACCCGTGAGCATCGACTCATCGACCTGTGACGCGCCAGCTATCACCTGGCCATCCACTGGTACGCGCCCACCTGGGCGCACCAGCACGGTCATCCCCACAGCCAGATGATCAAGCGGCACTGTATCAATCGATTGCTCCGTCACAACCTCCGCCGTCTCAGGCAAGAGCTGAGCTAAGGTATGAGCGGCATCCGTTGCTCGCTTAATCGCTGCCATTTCGAGCCAATGCCCGAGGAGCATAATGGTAATCAGCGATGCGAGCTCCCACCAAAAATCCATCCCCGCTACCACACCACTAGTCACCAGTAGGCTGTAGCCATAGGCCACACTAATCGCGAGAGCAATCAGCAGCATCATACCAGGCTGGCGCTGGCGTAGCTCCTGCCACCCCGCCCGAATAAAAACTCGGCCACCATACCACAGCAATATCGTCCCGCTTACAGCCGGCACATACCGGCTCATCACCTCAGGCAGTGTATAGCCGAGCCACTGCTGCAGCAGCGGTGAACACACCAATACACCGATTGTTATGAGCAGCGACAACCAAAACCGCTGCCGAAATTGCGCTGCGTCATGCCCACAATGGCCACCCTGTCCATGCGCCTCATGATGAGTATGCTCACCATGAGTCATATGATGGTGCTGTGACTGTTTTGTATCCATAATAAACCCCTCGGTGCTACGCACCGCATTATCCTTTCTATTCTTATATCCGCTTGCTGCTAGCGGATGTTCGTCAGGTCATAGAGCTGGTCGAGCTCTTTGAGCGCCTTATCGCGCTGCTTCGTATCGCTTGACGCCAGCATCTCAGCCACATGTGTCTCGAGATGCTGCTTGACCATTAGCTTGTTCAGTGACGCCAGTGACTTCTGGATCGACAGACTCTGGATGATGATGTCCATACAGTAGGCGTCGTCGGCCACACGCTTCTCTAGCCCCTCAAGCTGGCCCTTCATAATTTTGATACGGTGTAGTGCTCGTCTGGTAATATCTTTGCTCATACTCCTATGGTATACCCCCTGGGGGTATCTGTCAACCGACTCTTTCCCAAATTAAAAACCCACCACGGATGCGGTGGGTTTTGGAGAACGAGGCAGAACGAGGCTTAGTACATGCCCATACCGCCGCCCATGCCAGGCATGCCAGCTGGGCTGGCTGCTTCCTTCTCAGGCAGGTCGACGACGAGCGCACCCATCGTCATTGCGGTGCCAGCGATGGAGGCAGCATTCTGCAGTGCTTCCTTGGTAACACGGACAGGATCAACCACGCCAGCTGCTTTGAGATCGATCAGCTCACCTGGTGTGTTAACGTTAATACCAAAGCCAGGCTGCGCTGCCTTCACCTGTGGCAGCCACTCATCGGCATTGAGACCGGAGTTAGTTAGCAAGATGCGGAACGGTTGCTCGAGCGCGTGGATGAGCAAATCCTCACCAGCAGTCACCGACGCATCGGCATCACCAGCATGGGTGTAGCTCGTTGCAAGATTGACCAGTGTCACCCCGCCACCAGGCACAACACCCTCAGCTAGGGCAGCCTTGACGGCAGCCACCGCATCATCAACGCGATATTTCTTCTCTTCGATCTCGGTCTCGGTTGCCCCACCTACCTTAATCACAGCCACTTGGCCAGTCAGGGCAGCTTGGCGCTTGACGAGATTGTTCTTAGTGTAGTCGCTTGTGCTATTGGCAATTTCAACGGCAATCTGGTCAATCCGGGCATCGACTGCCGTCTTCGCACCAGCCCCTTCGACGATCGTTGTCAAATCCTTGGTGGCAATCACCTTGCGAGCCGAGCCCACCACATCTGGGCCAACCGTATCAAAGCTCATACCAGTATCCTCAGTAATAACCGTTGCGCCCACCAGAGCAGCAATATCATAGAGGACATCCTTATCGCTCGGCGCTTTAATAGCCAGGGTGTTAAAGGCACCCTTGAGGCGGTTAAGCACAAGCAGGCCAAGCGCTTCGCCATCGACATCGTCAGCAATCAAGACGAGATCTTTCTTACCACTCTGAGCAATCATCTCAAGCAGCGGGACAAACTCCTGCGCCGACGAAATCTTCTTGTCGGTAATAACGATGGCTGGCTTGTCGTACACCGCTTCCATTCGCTTGGTATCCGTTGCCATATAAGGGCTGACGAAGCCGCGCTGAACAGTAAAGCCCTCGACCACTTCACTCTCTAGCTCAAGGCCGCGGCCTTCCTCAACCGTCACCACGCCATTTGGCCCGATCTTCTCCATTACATCAGCAATCAGCCGGCCAATTGCGTCATCACCCGCCGAGATAGTTGCCACCTCTGCGACGCGTGTTTCGTCATTGCGAATATCCTCTGCCTGCTCACTCAAAGCGGCTGTGACCTCTGCCGCAGCCCGCTCCAGACCCTTGCGCAGCAGCATTGGGTTGTGACCAGCAGCAATCAGCTTATTTGCCTCACTGAGGATGTGGTAGGTCAAAACCGTCACAGTGGTTGTGCCGTCACCAGCCACGTCGTTCATTTTGTTGGCGGCTTGCTTGATGAGCTCTGCCCCCACCTTAAAGCCTAGTGTCTCGTCATCAATATCCTCGATGTCGATACCCTTGGCCACCGTTACACCATCGTGCGTGACACTCGGGCCACCGTAGCTTTTGCCGATGACAACATTACGGCCCTTCGGCCCCATCGTTGTCTTCACCGCGTTGTAGAGAATTTCTGCCCCGCCCAAAATCCGGCGGCGCGCATCTTCATCATAAAATACTTTTTTTGCCATAGACTAGTTCTCCTATTCTACTGTCGCGAGGATATCCTCGTCCTTGATAATCAAATACTCTTCTTTGTCGAGCTTAATGGTGGTAGCAGCGTAGTTCTTGTAGACCACCCGTGCGTCGACTACGATATCTTCTACTGCCGATCCAACAGCAATCACCTTGGCAGCTTCCGACTTCTCCTGAGCCGACTCGGGCAAAAAGATCCCGCTGGCAGTCTTCTCTGGCTTTTTCTCCTTAACCGCCACGACGAAATGCGCCATTGGCTTGATTGGTGAACTCATTGGTTACCCCTTTCTTAATACTTATCACCGCGCCCTGTATCAATCAAGGCGCTTCTAGCACTCTAGTATAGCGAGTGCTAATGGGAAAATCAAGAGAGGTAGGATAAGTAGGCTAGGCTACCTTACGGTACGACGCGCTGCCGCCATAACAGCCGATGCAGCAGTAACAAGCTGATCATGCCCCCGCACCGCAAGTTGCTCGTAGTATGCATTCAGCGCAGGATCAAGCCATGTACTACGCTCGGCTGCGCGTGTCAACTGCACCTGTTGCACAACATCGGTGAACATACCACAGAGGTCACGCGACATCCTATCGGCTATATGGCGCTGCGCTGCTTCATCTCCTCCATCAGCTTGATCAACAACGTCTGAAAAACTAACCGCATGTTCAAAATCAATCATACGAGCTGGCTGACCCGAGACACGCACAACATTACGCAAATAGCCATCACCATGCGCAACTGCCACTCTATGTAATGCAGCCAATGCGGTCGCTGCCTCGGTGGCATACAGCGCTACATCATCCATACTCATCTCATGCCACGCAAGACTATCAAAGCCCACTACTTCTGGCTGATATCGCGACAATAGCAGAGCAACACGGCTACGATCCTATGCAGCTGCGCCTTCCGGTGCGCCATCAACTACCAGCCCGTCTACCGAGAATGGTGCAAGGCCCTCACGCTCTAGGTACTGCGTCATAGCCAACTCACCAAGAGCCGTTGGCACCGTGGAAGGTTTAATAACAAGCGTTTCGGGCGTATCGTGTTTCTGCTCGGTGTAGCGCACATGAGCAACAAATGCTCCATGACGCGACGAACCGCCACGCGCAAGATCTTTTTCGGGTACTGCATGTGTTATTGACGATAAATCATCAGTAACCCGCAGCAGCGGGTCAGACGAAAAACGAGAATCAGGCCGATTATATTTACCATCATGTCGCACCGCTGCCAATAGGTTAGGCAGTGGGCGATAATCCTTTGGTGCTGTTAGTATCTCACAGTGATTGTAATGCGGCTTAACCATACGAGTATTATACAACAAACTGCAATTTTGTGCTATCGTTGTGTCATTAATACCACGCGCTTCTTACAATACCTATCTCACTGCTGCTATACTAGACATAATTGCCTAACTGGCTGTCTATCATTCATCATCAACGGTTTTATAACGGAGGCACCATGCACAGACATATCAATGTACGCGGAATTATCATTAACGACAGAGGCGAGCTCTTTTGCCAGCGCTTGACAGCGCGCATTGGCGACGGCCGAGATTTTTGGTGCACACCAGGCGGTGGGCTGGAGCTGGGTGAGAGTGTGATGGACGGCCTACGGCGAGAGATGATCGAAGAAACAGGCGTCGAGCCAGTGATTGGCCGGCTGCTCTTCGTCCAGCAGTTTGCTATCGCAGCGCCAGCGGCTGACGAACCACGCGAACAGCTTGAGTTCTTGTTCCACATCACCAACTGGCACGACTACCAGTCGATTGACCTTGCCACCACAACACATGGCCTAGCGGAGGTCGCCGAGTGCGGCTTTATTAACCCACAGCAGTATCCAATTCTACCTCACTTCCTTGCCGATGTTGATCTGGCACAGCTTATCGCTCGCAATCAGCCGGTGCAGTGCCTAAGCTCCTTGGCATAAAATTGACAAACAGTTCTCTTCGGCGTATCATAGCATATTTGGCCAGTGGTTCTCTTAGTACCTAACTACGGCTAGCTTCTACCAAACGTAGGCTCGTCATTGCCCTTGTTTCGCACTGAAAATATCAAATCATTAATCATTAAATTACTAAGCCAAGGAATTGTATGCTCCATCATCTACCCCAACGTCACAAACTCATCGTCATGCTTGCCGTGATGAGCGCCCTCTTCCTTGTGGCGCTCGACCAAACCATCGTGGCGACAGCACTGGGCGCGATCGTCAAGGAATTCAATAGCTTCTCGTCACTTGGCTTTATCGTTACTGCCTATATGCTCACCACCACTGTAACGGTGCCGCTAGCCGGTAAGCTCAGTGATATGTATGGCCGCAAGCCGCTTTTGCTTAGTGGTGTGGCAATCTTTACTATTGGCTCGCTGCTCAGTGGTATCGCACCAACCGTGGAATGGCTCATTGCGTGGCGGGCGCTGCAAGGAATTGGTGGCGGCATTATCACCGCCAACGCCTTTACTATTGTCGGCGATCTCTTTACACCTAAGGAGCGAGGCCGCTGGCAAGGGCTCATCGGTGCAACCTTTGGCATGAGCTCGGTAGCGGGGCCATTGCTTGGTGGCTGGCTAACCGATGGTGCGACCATCTTTGGCGTCACAACCAACTGGCGCTGGACATTCTTTATCAATGTGCCAATTGGCATCATCGCCACTGCTCTCATTATCCGCTATTGCCCACAAATCAAGCACGACAGCAAGCACAAGCCAGACTACCTCGGTGCTCTTTTCATCACCATTGCCCTGGCGGCGCTTGTCTTGGCAGTAGATAATACAGAGATGGTCTTTAAGAGCGTCATCGACCATGGCATGAGCCTTACCTTCATCAAGGGCGTGCTGCTGACTATTGCCGCCCTTGCAGGTGGTATCTTCCTCTGGCTTGAGCGCAAAGCCGCCCAGCCTATCCTCCCTCTCCGCTTCTTCCGCAACCCCACCTACCGCCTCATTATGCTCATTGGTCTGCTCTTCGGCGCCGCTTTTCTTGGAGCGATCCTCTATCTTACGCAGTTTAATCAGCAAGTCTTTGGCGCAACCGCTTCGCAGGCTGGCCTGATGCTCCTACCGATGGTAGGCGGGATGATGATCAGCTCTATTGGCGTGGGGCAGCTCATTAGTCGGACTGGTGTGTATAAGCGCTATATCGTCATTGGCTGCGCCATCACCGCAGTAAGCATTCTCTCGCTTATCACGCTTCAGCCCACCTCACCCTACTGGCACGAGGCAATCATTATGACACTCACTGGCTTTGGTATGGGGATGTGTATGCCCATCCTCACCCTTGCCGTGCAAAATGAATTCCGCCAGCAAGATCTTGGCGCTGCTACCTCGAGCGTGCAGCTCTTCCGCGGGCTTGGCTCGACGGTGGGGACGGCTATCTTTGCGGGCGTGCTCACTAGTGGCATTTTACACAGCCTTGGCGATGTCAATCAGATTCCCTACATCCAGACGCTGCGCCGCGCACCACAAGCCGCTCGACAGCTTGATGGCGAGTTCAATGCCGATACTCTGCTCCGTATCAATAGCCAGCGCGACACCATCAGCCAGGGTGCAGCCAAAGGCATGGCCCAGCTACCTGCTCCAGCTCGCGCACGTGCCCAGCAGCAGCTGAGCCAACAGCAAGACGACTACACGACGCGCATTCTCAATGCCTTTAGCGACTCCTTGCACCAGATTTTCATCATCAGCGCCGCGCTTATGGTCACAGGCTTCTTTGTTGCCCTCTTCTTGCCCCAGCGCACCTTGACCGCAAACAAGGACGATAAATAAGCTTTACTCACCATACAATCACCGTCTCACCTTCTATGCTACAATAGCACGAGAGGTAGTATGACCACCTACAAAATTACGCGAATCTACGAATTAGCAACACCACACGATGGCTATCGTGTCTTAGTCGATCGACTCTGGCCACGAGGCATCAGCAAAGAGCACGCGGCACTTGATGAGTGGGCAAAGGACATTGCACCAACTGATGAATTACGTCACTGGTTTCACCATGATCCAGAAAAGTTTACAGAGTTTTCAGCACGTTATAAAAAAGAGCTCGATACCAATCCAGCTGCCGCTGCAGCAAAAAATGCTTGGTCCAATCACCCTGTCGTGACGCTACTATACGGCGCAAAGGATACAGAACATAACCAGGCAGTCGTACTAAAACAGTGGTTAGAGCGCACCCAGTGATCAAGCGTTTTGAACTCTTATAGATTGCTACACGTTGGTGCAGAATGCGACCAAATTGTATACCGCCGCGCCTCGCCATTATCAAGCAGCTCGCGGCGCATATTGCCGCGCCACGGTAGATCGTGGGCATAGGCATACAAGGCATGGTGCCCACCGCCATGCGCCACAACGATGACCGTCTGACCGGCATAGTCCGTGGCAATTGAGCAATAGGCTCGGTAGAGCCGCGTCAAAAAATCCCGCACCGACTCGCCGCCTTCTGGCTGAATGTTCTCATCGACATCAAACAGCCGGTGCCAACTGCGATTGGCTACCATGCCAATCGATCGCTCCGCTAAGTCTGCCACTTCTATCAGCGGGACTGTCGGGTGATACATCGCAATCTGCCCCGCTGTTTGACGAGCGCGCAGCAATGGTGAGGTGATGATCGCCGCCGGAGTAAGTTTCTCCAGCTCGCGCGCAACCGCAGCAGCTTGCCCCGCCCCAACATGATTAAGTGGCATGTTACTATCATGAGTCTCATTGCTCTGCGCCGCTGCAATATTAGCATCTGTCTGACCATGACGGACAAAATAAAGCGTGGTATATATCATGGTATTCAGTATAGCACCAGCACAGGTAGGGTCACTACCCTACCTGCCGACGCGGCACAATCCGCTTCGTCACCGCATCGACAAAAGGCCGATAGGCCAGGCGATTTTCCTTGGCATACGTGATGAGAATACCAAGGACGCGCTGGCAGTGCGGGCAGCATAGCTCATCACCAGCTGGAGTCATATCGATAAAACGGTCGACATACATGCGCCGCAGCGAACCTGGGCCATCCTTTTGGTAAAACGTCACATGCTTGGCGCAGCCTTCGCAGCACACATCAAGCACCCGCGACGACCCACCTCGCCGTGCTTGGTATGCATCTTGAATGAATTATACGTCATATTGTCTCCTCTGTCATAGTAGCAGTATTTCCGTTTTGTTATCTGCACTCATTACTCTCATCTAGTGCTTCATTGTCCGCATCGCATGCCGCAGCTGCGCAACCGCCCGCTGGGCCCGCTCTGCAGTCCAATACCGATCAGGGGTGATAGCACTATCGCCAGTTGGCTCTTCCTTGTAGCGCCACACAATTGACCCACGCTTTACGATCGTCACATCAGGTACAAAAATTCGCGGTTGACCGTTCTCATCCTTACTGAGATAAGGCGCAAGACGCGCCACCAGCTTTTGGTATGTCTCGTTCTTACTAGCGCGTGCCTGACGAATGTTGAGATAGTGAATCGTAGCAATACCCTCAGCACGAGCGGCTTGGTCGACATACTCGCTCAGCCGCTGGCACCACGGGCACTGCGGGTAGCCAAGAAACACCACGCCCGTGCCATGCTCTAGCATATCGAGCACAGCAACATCACGTGCGTAGACAAAGCGGTTATCCGCCGCAACCCGTGGATATTCTGCCTGAAACCTTGCAGCGTCTGTCTGCCTTGCAGGCTGGGGGCGATGCTGCTGAAGATACCACGCCGCGCCAACCAGGCTCATGAGTATACCAATAACTACCCCTGTTATTATCACCTGCGTGCTTCGACGCATCTCCCCCCTCCTTTTGTTCGTTATTTCGTTATTCCCACCGGAACAGCTTTATCGCCGCAATATACACCACCAGCATCCATAGGCCAACAGCGCCAGCGTATGGCAACACTTCTGCCAGGCTGGCATGCTCGGTCATAATGAGGCGCAGACCATCGGTCACAGGTGTCATCGGGACGAACTGGCTCAGCGTGCGCAGCCACTCCGGGAACATAAAGGACGGGAAGAAGGTGCCGGATAAGAACATCATCGGGAAGGCTACCAGGTTACCCAGCGGTGCCGACTGGTTCTCGTTCTTAGCCCAGCCACCAACCAGCAAGCCAAAGCCCACCATCAGCAGCGCGGACAGAGTAAGAAACAGCACGGCCAGTAGCCAGTCACCACGCATGTTGAAGTGGAAGACACTCATCCCGACCGCCAGCATCATAGCGGCACTCAGCAGCGATACAATCGTGTAGTGGATGCCTACTGCCAGGATCAGCTGCCCTGCTGTAAAGGGCGACGCCCGAAGACGCCGGTAGGAGCCCTTTTGCTTCTCTGTCGGCATCTGGTTAGCTAGGCCAAAGATTCCCATACTCAACAAACTAAAGGCGAGCAGGCCAGTAAAGGTATAGTCGAAGGTCTTGAGCTGCTCGTCGCCCACAGCTTGGCCCGCAACCTTCAGTGGTGGCTCGGGCTGGCCCATACCCTTATTGATGCCATCAATAATCTGCCCCATAATAGCCGTTAGCGTGTTACCAGACTGCTCCGAGCCCTTCGCGTAGAGCACGCGCAAAGTGCCGCTCGGACGCCCCTGAGCCGGCGTCACGTTGCCAAAGTCGGCTGGCAGCTCGATGATGCCACTGAGCTCCGAGTGCTTCAGCTTCTCGCGCGCGTCCTGCATATCCTTGACGTCCTTCACTTTGAGCGTCGTGTCGTTGTTTGCCTTGGCTTGCTCCACAAACTGCTTGGCAAATTCACTCTTCGAGTGGTTAATAATCGCCACATCAAAGCTAGTGGTTTGGTTATTAAAAATCGCACCAAACACCAAGAGGAATATTAGTGGAAACAAAAAGGTAAAAAACAGTGACATCCCATCACGCATAAAGCGCTTTTGCAGGGCGCGCACCTGCCCATATACTCCAATCCAATATGACTTGACTCGCATCATCTACTCCCGAATGGCCTTGCCGGTTAAATCAATAAACACATCCTCTAAGTTGGCGGGCTCGACCGTTTGCTGCTTGGTAAAGCCACGAGCTAGCAGCTGCTCGATAAGATGCTGCGGCGTATCAATGGTGATAATCTTGCCCGCATCCATAATCGCCAGGCGATCACACAGCAGCTCGGCCTCATCCATATAGTGAGTGGTGAGCACAATGGTAATGCCTTCATCGCGAATCGTCTTGATCAGCTCCCACAGGTTGCGCCGCGCTTGCGGATCTAGGCCCGTAGTCGGCTCATCCAAAAAGAGTACCTTGGGCTGGTTCACAAGCGTCGCAGCAATCGCAAAGCGCTGCTTTTGCCCACCACTGAGCTGCTCCACGTAGCTGCCGGCCTTGGCACTGAGCTGCACCTTCTCCAGCAACGTATCAGCATCAACCCGCCGGCCGTAGAGGCTGGCAAACATACGCAGCTGCTCGCGCAGAGTCAGCTTATCGTAAAAGGTGGTCGACTGCAGCTGAATGCCGATAATCTGCTTAATCTGCTTGGGCTGCTTGGCGACATCAATGCCGTCAATGGTGGCCCGGCCAGCGTCAATCGGCCGCAGCGCCTCCAGCATCTCCAGCGTCGTGGTCTTACCAGCGCCGTTGGGCCCCAGCAGGCCAAAAATCTCGCCCGTCTTAACCGTGAAGGATATCCCATCCACCACTGGCGTGCCGGCATAGGCTTTAGTCAAGCCATCCACCGTTATAATTGGTTTGGTTTGAGTCATAAAACTCCTTTCTTATGCTACGAGCCCCACACCCAAACGGGCCTCTGCTTGAATCACTCTCAGGGCATTATATTGTTATAAGCCAACCAACCATCCGTTGGGCTGGATTATAGCATAGAAGAGAGGAAAGCGAAAGACGCAGTGTAGCAGTCTTTCGAAATCACTTTACTAAGAACGCTCCTATAGTATTAGTTCAGGCTCTTTATTATTGCAGTACAGTTCTCTATTCTTTTATCTGCTTTTCACACTGGAACGCATCTTCTATCGCGCGACAAAGATAGAATCGAAGATCTTCAAGTATCCTACCGAGTTTCGGCTGTAGGTGGTTTGTTGCATCTTTCATAATACAATCTTCTAGTGCTGCAAACATCTTTGGATCAAACGTAAAGCGTAAGAGGCAATATTTAATTATATTATAGCTAGGGTCATTCATGTACAGTTGCCTAAGCCAATCATCCACTTTATCTGCATCATCGTATCTCCATAAAAGATAGAGACATTCGAACTGTCCAGCACTAATAATAACTGGGGGGAGCTCTGTAGGACGAAGTGTACTCCGTAATTTTTCCCAGACAACTTGGCAGATAGCAGTACGATCCTCATTAGTGTACTCACAACATTGCTCGAGCGCCCCAAGAGCGAGTATCACATGAGGTTCTCTACCAGTAGCTGCTGACTGCCGTACATATGTAATATAGCGACGGCGTATCTCCTCATCAAACGCGACACGTCCATCATCAAGCTTATTGATGACTATTTCATCATCGATATCCTCATCACCATGTTTTACGTAGGCTATGTCCTCTCTTTCGATAACGTATGCCGCAGCGCGCTTTTGTCTCTTGCCGGTTGGGTCTTCGTGATTAAGAACATAGTACGTATCCGCAACAGCACGCATATACGGATTAATGAGGTAGCGCTCAATCTGGCGTGCCTTGTCAGGCTGGCCTTCTCTCAGACAGTCCTCCACCAGTGAGAGAACGACAAACTCAACATCATAGATATAGGTACTCGCCTTTCTGTCACGCTTAAGCTCTGCCTGCGAGAGTGGTACGATATCTGCATCATCAAGGCTTGGTAGGGCTGGTACAGACCCACCGAGCGTACTATACATCGCTGTGCGATATAGGCTGGCAAGATTCAAAACCCGCTCAAAGTCCTCATCAGCACCACTGATATGATACAGACGGCTAGTGAGAAAAAGCGCTTTATACAAAGTCTCAGCTGCTACTGACCAATAGCGATTAGCAAACATCTTACGTTTTGCAGCAATATTCTCATCGATAATAGTGCGCATATGCTGCACAATATCGGCTAGTTGCTCCTTCTGCTCAGCAGTTGCTCCTCCCTCACTATCATAATACTCATTGAGTCGTACATAGTGTGTCGCCAACCTATCAAACAATTCTTTTCGATTGATATCACCAGCCTCAGCCACAAGGGATTCAGCTGATTGCTGATTCACTTCTAGATCAAGCTCTTGCCAGACCATCTCTTCAATCTCAGGCATAACCTTCGCAAGATCAGGAATCTCGTCAGCCATTGCGCGAATATCGTGCAACAGCTGCTGCGCAAAACGCTTTTTCTCCTGATTTGCAGCTGTCTTGCCAGTTGGCTGGTAGAAGTAATATCCCCACATATTGACAATGTTAACGACAGCACTCACAATCTCATCTGCCTCTGCACTGCTATACGAATGTGGCCTGAGTAATTGCTTCATGGTATCAGGCGTACATAGCAGCTCGCGATAGTGCTGAACATACTCCTTGAGGAGTTCTTTGAGCTGCTGGCTTGTTAGTGGTGCTGTGTTATATAGGAGGGGGCGAGGTGGTTGAAACATATGCATAACTATAGAGCGATACTATTATTGTGTCAAATACTACATCTGTCATTGACATATTTTTGCTATCGTACCATAATCAAACCATCATGCATTACCTCTTCAAACTCCTCAGTCTCATCATCTTTGGTCTCGCGCTTGCGGCAGGATACTATACGCTGCAGCTATTCATCAGTCAGTCATCTCTCGCAGGGTATACCTTAGCTATGCTACTTATTATCATTGGGGCAGCGCTGCTCGTTACCGCACATGACCTGTTTCGGTGTCGCCAATGGAAGGATGTCGGCAAGACACTTGGTAATTTCGCCGCTATGGCATGTGGCTATTCAACAAAATAAATCCTCACTCACAGCCCGAAACACCTCTACTGCCCCATCCAAACAGCAATTAACAAACAAATCTCATCACCATGCGGTGTATACTATATGTATGAAACGATTATTCCCTCTCAGCCACCGAGCAACCATCATCACCATCTGCCTTGCCCTCCTTCTCGTTATTGGCGGCATTGTTGGCACAGCGATTGGCTGGCGTAAGATCCTCTACAAGCTCCAGGGCACGTCGCATGTGGCTACGCTCGATCGTTCGCCAGGACTAGCCCATTTTCCTGAGATCAGCACGCAAGCCCTCAGCCCTACTCGCCGTAAGGTCATCCAGCTTACCCAAGCGGAGTTTGCCGCCCAGCCCGCTGGTACAAAATATAGCCAAGGGGCACACGAGGCATGGTGTGCCGACTTCGTCAGCTGGACGATGCAGCAAGCCGGTGCGCCGCTCAAGAACCCACACACTGGTAGCTGGCGCATTCCAGGTACCTTTACGCTGCGTGAGTATTACGAGTCAGCAGGCCGCTTCAAGCCAGCCGATAGCGGCTACCAGCCCCACCCTGGCGACGTAGCAATCTACCGCGCTTCGCCCGTCTTTGGCGACCATACGCACATTGTCCTGCGCAATGATGATGGTATGCTCACTACTGTTGGCGGCAATGAGAATAACAAGATACGTGTCTTTGCCAACCAGCAGCGCAACTATACTGGCCTACTTGGCTATGGCGTCACAGAGTAGCCATTAATAGGATAACCACAGAAGTTTGCAGTGCTCAGTGGTATAATAAAGACACTGATGAAACATCGCCTTTCTTCGCTACGTCATGCCACCTTCACCGCCCTGAGCGGCATTGGTCAGGTGCTGCACCAGCCACGCTATGCGGCGAGTGCGCTGGTTGGGGCGCTGGGTTTTGCCTGGCTGATTTTTCTCTTAACTAATGGTGGATTCTATGGCGCGCTGCTGATGTCTCGCTTGCCACTTATCGATAAACTTGGCGTCATTGGGACGATGTTCGCGGAGATTACTCGGCAGGCGGCGACATCGCTGACGGGTGCACTGCTTGTGCTTGTCTCGATCTTGCAGGGTATATCGCTCACGCTTATTATCTTCACTGCCCGGCACAACAAGCGCAACCAGCAAACCACGCAGCAACTCGGCCTCAGCGGTATTGCCTCTGTCGCGGCGGCAATTGGCCTAGGCTGCGTACCCTGTGGTACATTCTCCCCATCGTGGCAGTATTTTTCTCGGGAGCGGCCGCCGCTTCGGCCGCGACGGTTGCCAGCACCATTGTGCTTATCATTGCCCTTGGGCTCAGCCTCTTTTCGCTCTATCGATCGGGCCAGATTGCCGCCATCTACATAACATTAGCTCAGCAGGAGGAGCATCATGCAGTCACAACAAACAGGAGTTAGCTTGATCCATATCATGCTTGGGATTGTCGTCGTCACAATCATCAGCCTCTTTGCCTACAATCTCATCAACCGCCCACCCAACAAGCATATTGGCAAAGGCGAGCCTTGGCAGAGCGCCATGTCGCAGGGTAGCCACACTGCGCCCAATGTCTTTGTCGACTACACCGACTACTTCTGCTCATTTTGTGCGCAGGTCGAGGCTGCCACGAACACTGCAGACTTCCAGCAGTATATAAAGTCGGGCAAACTGCGCTACGAGCACCGGATTGTTGCCGTTCTCAAAGATATCGTGCCTAACACCGAGCGTGGTGCCGAGGCAGCATTTTGCGCGGCCGACCAGCATAAATATTGGGAATACACGCATCACATTGTGCCCCGTATCAAAGCTGATTACTTCGACAAAGGCATTGGCGTCAAAGGCGTTGCCGTGCCCAAAGAAATTCCACTCCTCCCCGTCAGCTATTTCGAAACATCAGCCGAAGCGATTGGACTCAACGTCGAGACCTTCCGCGACTGCGTGACAAACGAGAAACACAAAGACGATATCGCCACAAACACCAGCCGCGCTCTCAAGCTCGGCGTCACTGGCCTCCCCTACATGATCGTCAACGACTACACCACCAGCGGCTTTGGTGGCGGCGAGCACGGGCTAAAGACATTACTCAAGGCAGGTGGGGTGCAATAACCCCTCTCATATCTTCGATGATAATATTGCAATCAGTGCGTCAATACCTTTATCAGCAAGCCATTTAAGAATACCTCGTATGGTCTCCTTGTTCTGTTTCTTTTTGCCAAGCTCATCGTATAATTCTTGGATCTTGTTTTGTGTTTGTTGATCATATTGTGATAAGTTAATGGTTTGCAGATTGTTTTGTGTTTGCTGGTTTATATTATTAATAGTTACTCTATTATCCTTGCTATCGTCCGGTCTAGTATGAGTCTGTTGATATCCCCATCTCTCTAACGATTTAATAGTGCTTCGTATTTCAGTTTCGATTGTTCTTATTATCTGTATATATTTTTCTCGGTCACGACTATTATAATCAGGATCACACTCTGGGATCACCACTCCACTTTTTGATGACAAACTAATTTCCTTAATATGTTCTGTGTATAACTCACCCATACGTTTATAAGTATCAACGATACTATTCTTCCATACTTTGAATTCAATATTGTTTCTACTTAAAGAAATCATTTTCTCAACTTCTTTAAGTTTCTCTTCGAAAAACTTTATAAGACTATCCGTATTCATCATACTTCTGATTATACGATAGAGATGCAAACAGAGCGTGGCTAATTAATAAATATTTCCCTACCGCCGGCGTAAGAAATAATACCCGGTTGCCATGGCAGCTATCACACTCACGGTGGTAATCTTCCAAAACATCGTTGGGTCATCCGCTCCTGGCACCGGCACATTCATACCATAAAGCCCAGCGATCATCGTCGGGATAGTCAATGCCACCGTGATCACTGTTAGTAAGCGAATCGTCTCGTTCAGACGCGTATCCATCACAGCGCGGTAGCTATCACGCACATTAGTGATGGTGCGCAGAAGCGATTTACAACGCGCAATCACCTGCTCCAAATCAATCGAGATATCCTCCACATCATCCTTATCATCCTCTTTGAGGCGGAGACTGCGGTTTGCCATCAAGCGCTCAATCGCCCAGTTCATTGGCACCAGTGCATTGAGGTAATCGTTGAGCTTGCGCTCATATTCGGTCAGCGTTACGATATCGCGTGCCCGCAGTGTATGGAGGTCGTCCGTTGCTGCTCGCATTTGTCGGTTGATCGTTGCCACTCGCCGCTGGTACTGCAGCGACACCGCCTCGATCATTGCCACCACGAGCTCAATCCGCCGTGCCGTATTCATCCGCGTTTTGTCAACAAAAGGCTGCCAGAGCCGGCCCAGGCTATCACGCGAGAGTGTCACGACATAATTTTTGTGAATACCAAACAATATCGGCGTCGTAAAGTCATTAAAATCATCGTCCGTATCAGGCAAGCGGGCAATCAAATACGTCCACTCATCCTCAAACTCAACACGTGGCACCTCATGCGGGTCCAGCGCATCTTTGATGATGTTTTCGTCCATACCAAGCGCCAGGAGCGTATCGATCTCCTCACTACTGGGCTTCTCGCAGCGTAGCCACGACCCAACCCGCAGCGCATCGCGCGGCGTAATCGTCTGATCTGCCTCACTCGAACGAAGATATTGCAACATACTAGTGATAAGTATACGATGAAGCAGTCATAATTGCAAATAATACGACAGCTTCGCTTCCGCGTTCTGCGTCGCTTATGATGTCATAGCAGCATATCGCAGCAGCTATTCACTCACAAACAACTGCTCGAGTACCGCATCAACCATAAACCGCATTGTCTTTGGTGCGATACCCTCCAGTGTGTCAATCGCTGCCACTGCCGTAAAGAGCTCGCTGATTATCTGGTCGGTCGCGCCTGGTCGCAATCTGTCATCGCGCCGCCACTGCTGCACCTGCTCAGCAAAGAACTCACCACGCACTGCCAGGCTATGACCCGCTCCTGCCTGCTTCGCATCATCATGGTAGGCTTGGCGTACCTGCTCGCCAGGCACATCACTTTGCCACTCAGCCAGGATTTTATTACGCCGCATGGCTTGCGTTGTGGCGCGTAGATAGGCTGCAAAAGCCGCCCGGGGCTGCGACCAATCGATCCGCCCAACAATCCGGTTCTTTGTCTTTTCGTCCTCCGCACGATACACTGCAAGGAAGAGCTCTAATTTAGACGGATAAAGTAAATACACGCCGCCAACCGCAATACCTGCCACCTGAGCAATCTCCACGATCGATGCCGCCTTGTAGCCATCCTGGGCAAAGACCCGCCGCGCTGCCTGAATTAGTTTCGCCTGACTGATTGCCATATCGCTCCGACCTCCGCTCGCGCTATCCTGGACGATAACGCCTCTTTACTTTCTACTCATATTCTATTATAGCAGGTTTGTGGGGAGCTGCGCAGCTAGAATATATCGCAGCCAATAGCATGAAGCAGTAATGTCGGTATGCGATACCATTACCAGCCGAGTCATCACTATCAATACGTTGCCACCTTGTATAACGCTCATGCTTTTGATACACTGATACCTAACATAACCATAAGGGGGATTTTATGATTGCAACTCAGGCTGGCCAGGGCAAGAAGCGGATTGGCCTTATCTTAACGGGGATTGTCGGTGCACTGCTGGTCGCCTTTACCTTTACACCGACCTTTGCAGGCTTTGCGGCAAGCATCCAAAACACCATCAACAGCGCCTCAACCGGTACACTCACCATGAAGGAGACATCGGGTACGTACACCTGCAACAGTACAGATGGTGCTGGCGCGACAACCAACTCTGCGACCTGTTCTACTATCAACAAGTATGGTGGCACTGCTGCTGCACTCGTTGCTGGTGGCCCAGCCAAAACAACCAACATTACCCTGGAGAACACAGGAAGTGTGGCCGCAACATCCTTTAGCCTCAATCCTGGCACATGTAGCCAATCACCTGTCCCTGGTGCTTCTTTAGCAGGTAGTGCAACTGACCTCTGTAGCAAAGTCAAGGTAGCCATCAAATCAGGCAGCAGCACACTCTTTACGGGTACTGCCGCACAATTGCAAACAGGTGGCGCTATCGACCTACTCGCCAAGCTCAGCAAAGCAACCATCAATGCAGGTGAGAGCGTCCCGATCACCTTCGAGGTATCACTCGACGCCAGCGCTGGCCCAACTTACCAAGGCTTGCAGGTCTCGCAACCACTGACGTGGACATTTGGCGCGTAATTCCTCTGGAGTAGGACGGCGCATGCCTCGGCAACGAATTATCATCACTATCCTGAGCCTCTGTCTTGGAGGCTTCGTTGCTGTGATGGTGGCGCTTGGCATGCGTATCTTTTTCGTCACAACACCGAGTATGGCTACTGCCGCGCCAGTCGGCTCGCTCGTTGTCACCCAGCCAGCCAACAGCTACCACCCCGGCGATATCATTACCTTTCAGCGCCACGGCCGGACATACACCCATCGAATTCAGTCTATCACCAACCAGCGTATCCTCACCAAGGGCGACCTCAACCACGCGGCCGATCCACTTCCCATCGAGCACAGCGCCATCATTGGCAAAGCAATTTTCATCAACCCATGGCTTGGCTGGGTATGGCTAATGGTGCCATGGGTGGTGATTGGCTGGCTTGTCATCCACTTAGCCACCCGCCGGACTCGCCCAACGTGGCGCTGGTATTATCGGATTATTGGTATGACGCTGGTGCTCTGTGCTGTGTCGCTGTGGTTTCATCCGTGGATCAACTTTAGTGTGCTCAGTGTTTTGCCGTCTGGCGAAGGTGCAGCCATGCACATCGTCAATACTGGCGTCTTCCCGATTGACGCAGTCGGTACAGTGCTCTACCCTGGCCAAGATGCCACCATTACCGTCTCGGTACAAAACAGCCACGGGCAGTATTTCTTCACACCAACGATTCATTACACAGCGTGGGTCGTCTTGTGTATTCTGTTCATTTGTCTTGTCCCCTTTGGGCTGATGCTCTATGGCCTTCGCCAGCTATCTCGGCCTGTCGCAGCCGATAGCGCACCGCAGCCACTACCTGTTACCTCTATTATTATTGCAGCGATTATTACCCTGGTGGGGATATGCTTTATTATCTTTCATAATTTTTATCTAACAAGCGGGGCGTTTTCAGGCACAATCCACAACAGTACCAATACTACGCGCCCTGTGCTCTACAACTGCACTGATGCCACCAAGCTCACTGCCCCCGCGCAGGCACTCTTCATCTATGGCATGACGTACTTCGATACTGGTACCACCGAGCGCGACCTATCTGGCAATGGCCATAATGGCTCCTGGCTGACGCGCTCTGCCGCTGCTCATGGCTCACAATCATACGCCTGCCGCCGCGACCGTGTGCGCAGCACCCTCTTCAAAGATACCTGCCTTACTTACCCCACACTCATCGATAACCCCACTACCTTCACCCTCTCTGTCTGGTTCAATACCCGCCAGTATGGGACAAACAATGGGCGCATTGCTGGCTTTGCTAGTACACCAGACAATGGTGCCGACCCAAGCTTAGACCGCGTCCTCTTTCTCGATAAGCAAGGACGTGTTGCCTTTGCGGTGTGGCCTAATGCCACGCGCTCAATCTTCTCACCAGCCGGCAAAAACTACGCCGATGGCAAATGGCATCATGTTGCAGCCTCACTCTCACCACAAGGCATGCGGCTCTATGCCGATGGCGCACTGGTTGCTCATGACCCAAGCGTCACACAAGGCCAAAACTTCCGCGGTTACTGGAAGTTTGGCTGTGGGCGCTTTAGCGAGTGGCGTAATGGCGATGACACACCTATTAACAGCACAAACACATTCTTCACTGGCATGATGCAGTTTGGGGCTGTCCACACCACCGCACTTAATGATGCCCAGGTGCAAGAAATCTACCTTGCTGGCACAAAATAGCGCACGCAGCGCGACAACATACCTTTAGCTATTACATTGTTTTGCTCTCATTGCAAGCATCCAGCGCCTGCTCTATACTATATGTATGAAACACATGTGCAATACACTCGCCAAGCTTCTCACTCTTCTCCGCCATATGTGGCTGCCGCTTATGGTAATGATCCTGCTCATCGTGGCAGGCGTTGGCATAAGCGTTACCCTACACGCAGTGCGACCCGAACCACTCTGGACGAATGTGACGAAGGAGCTCGCGCAGCGAGTAAAAAGCGAGGCCACGCAGTCGCTCGACATTACCCTAAGCCGCGGTGAGTTTATCAATATTGATGGGCCAGGTGGCATTGTCATCGGCACTATCACCGACCACGCCGCACGCCAGCGTCTGCTCGCTAGCCAGCCGTTTCGCAATTGTACGTTTGGTTGTACGGGGTGGATGGCATATTCGCGGCTTGGGCGCACACTGCCACTTGATTCTTCAGAACACGTGTCTGGCCACGCGCGTACTCTGCTGAGCTCAGCCACTACGCCAGATAGCTCGTGTATCATTCGCTTCCATTATCTTGGGCAAGCACTCCCAGATAAACACGGCTCGCCCGACCTAGATATCATCTGTCTCTCACAAAAGACAGGTGCGTTTGTGTATGAGTTTCGGGCGGCGTAGCTGTGTATATCACTATACAGTGATATGATTCAGAGTCTAGAAATTTTGTTACTTGATGCCTTAAAGTACTTTATCATCACCTTGGTCTTGTTGTTTCCAAGAACGCCGCTCTTTTTCATCTTCCCGTGTAAGGAATTCGAGAAGATCATCAAGCCGCTTCTGCCCCTCCGGGGTCTCCGAATCACGACGCATTTTCTTCCCATAAGCTACGAGCACCGGATTAGGGGGGAGTACCATTGGGACATTAATTCCCGTTCCGGGGCGAGCACCAAGAAGACCAAAAGAGATATGGTCTACCATTGGACCATAAAGGGTTCTCCTCGCTTCTTTGTAGGCAGCTGCCCGTTTCTCCCACTTTTCTTCTCGTCTTCCTTCTCGCCATTCTTTAAAACGAGAAATAGCCGTTGCCATTTCAATTCCTTTTGCTGCCACCACTGCTATAGCGCGTGTTCGTTGTTGGTCGCTACGCTCAGCCGCAACCTCACCAGCATCTATCTGCTCAGCATTGCCTGTTAAGGCTCTCTCTCTCTCTCTGAATTTGACATGTGTTCTCCTTATTGTCTAGGATTTCTATTGTACGAAATGCGTGGTAGCATTGTCAATTGTCTATCTGAATCTCAAAATTCCTCTGTTTTCTCATGCTCCACGCTACACTCCATCAGGTAGATCACTATTAGGACCGATATTCCCCCAATATCAACCTCTTACACTGGACTACGTCGGCCCTCTTGTTTCATCGATATGGAGTAGTGAGCGGTAAAGAGCAAATACCAAGATAATAGGTTTTGATATTCACGTGTATACCTAAATCTCAACCCCACCCCACTTGGTAGCCAAGTAGGATACGGATATAGTGAACGGCATAGCCGTTCACGCTTCGAGGGAACGAGGAGTCAAGGTGAAGATGTTATTTAAGAAAGTCAAATATACACTCGACGTTCACTCGTTTTTTTCAGAAGAAGGTGCTGTCAAGCAGCGATTGCGATTGGTTTTGTGTACTACTTTGGATGGGGTGGCGCACAAACCTGTGTACTTATGTTGTTGCCACATTTTATGTCACATGACACGCGCGTTGTTTGCACTATCACCAGGAGCAATACGCGTGATATCGTTTACCAGGTAGGGTGTTTAGTGGGCATCATGTTCATTTGCGGGAGTATCCTGAAATGCACACAGACTACCCTGGCAGTCGACTGCCACGTGCAGTGTAAATCCAACATGCCATCCCTGCCAATTCTTGCCAAAGGCAGCAATACCTCTGGCTCCGCTATGCCTATCTGCACGAACGAGCTTACAGACATGAAGCATGGTACTATCGAGAAAGCGCAGTGATGCCCCTGAAGCTACCAACTTTGTGAGAAGCTGATGCATCGCCGGAAGTGCCTGATGACACGTTCGTACCCATGATGAACTACATAAGGTAGAGCGACGATAGTAAAAGGTTTGCGCCCAAACCCATATAGCTTTGAAGATTCTTTTGTGGGGCTATTAAGCACGAGGATAAGAAGACTCATACCCTCTGACACACGATGACTGGTCGACTACTATGGGGATAAGCTGGCTCTGATGGCACCATACTCTACCAAAGCAACGAGTTTTGTTGTATGATAAGAACGTAAGCGCATATGTTTCCTCCTTGTTTATGTGAGAGTTTATAAGGATAGCATAGCGCTTTTTTGGTGGGAGGGTGGTGAGTTGGTACGGATACATTGACTAATGATACTATTCATGGTAAATATACAGTTATGAGTGAGAAGCTAGCACCCACCTTAATTATCGATGGTGATCCCATTCAACAAATCAACACCGTTGATTACCTTAAAAAGAAATATATTCCCACCAGCGAAACAGCCGCAAAGCGCGATTTCCGTAATGAACGACTCATCCGTAAGCTTGGTAGTCTTACAACAGGTGATTTACTCTTGTTATCACCAGAGCTGTCTGGTATTACCACCACGGTGAATAACCAAAATTTACACGACTGCAGTCTCAACCGAGTGCCCGGCCTGGAGCGCGGCCGCCAGCATAGCCGCACCAAGGTTGCTTTTGGCCAGCTCCACATGGCACAGTTAGAAGCTGGCACCACTACCGAACTTGTAGCTGTTAAGTACATACACCCCATTACAGCTAGTCGCGAGTTCTTAGCAGCCAAGGCCGTAAATGAGCGCTTTGGTGAACACAAAGTCTATACACCGCTTGGCTTTATTCGTGCAGAGAATACCGCCGGGGGAGCACAGCGCGTTGGCGTGTTAAGCCGTTACGAACATAATGTCAACACACTCGATAACTACCTATGGAACCCCAACACCCCAGCAGAAACTCGCCGGGCTATGTACCAGGTAGCGGGCCGTGCTATGGCAGAGCTCCACAACCATGGCTTTATTCACGGCGACGCCCAGGCTAAGAATTTCGCGCTTGATTCACGTGGCATCATCCGCCACCTAGATACCGAAACCTACACCGATATCCGCTACAGCCACGATACCACCATCGATCGCCTGAGTGACGTGAACAATATGTTCGATCGCGAAACGTTAACACTTGCTCCATCCCTAGCGGATATTGATGCGTTCGTTGATGGCTACCTGCAAACGCAAGCAGCCGGCTCAAGCACGCACGACAACCTAGACCAGCTAGATATAGAAGACACTATCGCACTGGCGCGCGGCGATGATATTGCTGATTTTATATAACAACCACTCTAGTAGTTACAAAGCCTCCCCATACACGGGGAGGCTTTTATCATAGATAGCGAAACAACTTGCTATTCCTAGATGGCAAATAGGTCATTCAACGCTTCACTCACCGTTGGATGAGTGAATATCTGGTCGCGCAGCGTGGTATAGGGGAGGCCAGCGTCCATCGCTGTTTTGACGGTATTAATCACCTCTGGTGCTTGCTGGCAAAAGAGCGTCACACCAAGAATGCGGCCTGTCGATGGCTGGACCACTGCTTTGAGTAGCCCTGTTGTTTTATTATCAACATGCATGCGCGGCACCGCCATAGCTGGCAACTCTTTAACCTTCACATCATCGCCATACTGCGCGCGAGCTGCTGCTTCGGTTAAGCCAACGCGCGCTAGTGGTGTCTGCATAAATATCACATGAGGCAATACTGCACGCCGATCCCGCGTATAGCTCCCATCACCAAGGAGCTGGCTCTTGACAATGCGAAAGTCGTCGAGCGACACATAGGTATACTGTGGCCCGCCATTGACATCGCCCAGCGCCCAAATGTGCGGCTGAGTGGTCTGCAATTGGTTATTAACGATAATCGCACCGCGCTCGTCAGTCTCCACACCAGCGGCGGCGAGGCCAAGCTGGCTTGTATTGGGCTGGCGACCAGCCGCCACGAGCACGGCATCATATACTTGCTCATCACCGCCACTTATCACAGCAATGCCGTGGTCTGTGTCGCGCACCTGCTGTATGTCTGATGCAAGCACGAGTGTTATACCCTGCTCTTCCAGAGCCTGGGCAACTGCTTGGGCAACAGATGGCTCGTCGTGCGGAAGCAGCTGCGCCCGACGATGGTAGAGCGTGATCTCTGTGCCAAGAGCCGCATAGGTCGACGCGAACTCGAGGCCAATCGGCCCAGCGCCAATCACCGCCAGCCGCCGTGGCTTCAGCTGCTGGTTGAGCACTTCTGTACTGGTATAGACGTGAGCCGATTGCTCAAGGCCAGCAATCGCTGGCATCACCGGCACTGCACCGGTATTAATGAACAACCGTTCTGCCCGCAGCTCAATGCATTCCTCGCCCGCCTGGACGCTCACCGTGTGCGCGTCAACAAACGACGCACTGCCATCAATAACCATCACGCCCGGGTTATCCGCGAGCATATGGTAGTTCTTGCTATTGAGCTTGGTCACGACCGCTGTTTTGCGGGCAAACGCTTCATCAATCGACTGGCCAGCCGCTGCCGCACTCACCAGCGTCTTGGTTGGAATACACGCAATATTAATGCATGTCCCGCCATACATCTGCGGCGACTGCTCCACCAGCGCTACCCGCTGGCCCGCCCCAGCGAGCGCTACCGCTAGCGTCTTGCCTGCCTTACCAAAACCAATAATCAGTGCATCAAATTGTGTGTGCATTATACTTCTCCTTCCGTAAGATTATCGCACAGATGAGAGCTAATGTAAATGTATTACAATAGTGATTTTACTCATTATAGCGGCTAGGTATACGGTGACTACCTCTGGTATCCCCTCACTCCACACGCTGAGCAATTAGCCTCTCTATGCCGCGCAGGAAAATCTCTGCCGTCTTTGGCCCGACGCCATAGAATCTTTGCAGGCGTTTGGCGCACTCAGCTTCGCCCGAGCTACTGTCGATGAGCAGCATCAGTGAGCCATCATACCAGTCAATTAGCTGCTGCGCGCAGAGCCGCAGCGCCGTCGCTGTTTTCTCATCATAGCGCGTGTATTTGCCTTCATCCAGTAGCCGCACGAGGCGTTTGCGCTCCACCGCAAGCAGCGCCCACGGTGTATCAAGCTGGTACTCCACCAAGAGACGCCAGGTCTGCACCGCCACCCGTGATTGAATCGGCTTGCCCAGCAGATACACCAATAGAAACCAGCGAAAGAGGTCTAGCTCATCATGCGCAATATCGAGTGCAAAGTCATCGGGGTGGTGTGAGCGAGCAGAGCGAGCCATATTCCATATTATTCTCTAGGTTGGAGCTTATTGTCAAATGAGACGAGCCACGCCGCAGGTTCTGCATCATGTATCAGTAAGCACAACCAATAAACAATTGCATTTCGTGCAACACATTGCTAGAATATACATAGAACATTTAGCTAACATTGATGGTCTATGGGGGTACATCATGTTTCGGAAACTCGTATCAAACTTATCGCTCAGTCCGGCGATCGTCGGCCAGCTGGGCTTTTATGCGAAGCGTCTGCGCAAGGAGGAAGCAACGCGCCGCTTGGGGCTGATCTTTACTGCGCTCGCACTCGTCGTGCAGTCATTCACGCTGCTTGCGCCACCAGAATCAGCTAACGCTGCCGACCCAAGCGATATGATCTACGGTGGAATTAGCAATGGCTCGCAGCTCATGGCGCACTACGACGCCAACACTAACAACATCCGCGACCTCTACAGCACCATCGGCATTACCCGTGCTGAGCTGCAACAAGCGACAACTCGCCTCGAAACCCGGCGAAGCACCGAGAGCACCTACTCGTGGGGAATGACGCCGCACTTCAGTGCTGCTCAGGGCGAAGGCGTGTATTCTGTGAAGGCAGCGCAAGGTGGAATGCGCAACTTCTACTACCGACCACACCGCTTGTGGGGGAACTTCACCTACCGAGCATTCGTTGGCCACTCAGCGAAGTTTGGCTGGTTCGCCATTATGCTCAACTGTGGTAACCTCATTACCCAGACAGTGCCACCCGCACCTGTTTGCCCACCCGGCCAGGTCGGTACCTATCCAAATTGCAGCACGCCGCCATCCGTCATCAAGCCAACGCCAGTAGCAAGCTGTAGTGGCCTTGTCGTCAACAAGAACGACACCACCTACCAATTCACCGCTGCGGCGTCTGCCCAGCATGGCGCTACCATCACTGGCTATGTCTTTCAGGTCTACCGCGATGGCAAGCTCACCAAAACACTCGAGAGTAGCACACCCACCGTCAGCTACAGCGAGAAAACGCCTGGCTCGTACCGTGTCGTCCTCACCGTCAAGACCTCTCTGGGCGACCGCACCAGCGAAGCCTGTGCCAAGACCTTCGTCATCGCTGCACCCGCCCGCTGCCCGGTCAATCCTACCCTACTCAAAGATGATGCCCGCTGCCAGCCCTGCCCAGGCAACAACACCCTCTGGTTAGAAGACAAGACCTGTACTGCCAAATTCGTCCAGACCAAGAGTGGCCACAACCTCACCCAAAACAGTGCTGAGACAACCACCGTCACCGCCAAAGCCCACGACCGCATTACCTACAAGCTCAGCGTCACCAACAAAGGTCTCAATGCCGAGAAATTCACCTTTAGCGACAACCTCAGCGACGTCCTCCAATACGCTACAGTCGTCGACGCTGGCGGTGGTACTCTTGGCAAAGACACCAACCAAAGCGCCAGCACCGATGCAACCATCCTCAGTTGGCCAGCTGTAGAGATCAAGCCAGGCGAGAGCCAAGAGCGGCAATTTACCGTCCAGCTCAAAGACCAGATTCCTTCGATGGGTACTGGCACCAGCAACGCAACCTCCTACGATTGCCGCATCGACAATACCTTTGGCAATACACTCAGCACCAAGGTAGATTGCCCTGCCGAGAAGCGCGTCGTCGAGCAAGTCGTGACGGAACTACCCCACACTGGTAGCAGCGAAAATATCATCTTTGCTGGCATCGTCCTTGCAGTAGTGGTCTTCTTCTACGCCCGCTCACGCCAACTCAGCACCGAGATCCGCCTCGTGCGCCGCAACTTTAACGCCGGAACAATCTAACCAAGGAGAAACCAATGGCAGAACGATTTACCACCAAGCGCCAACCCGAGCACCGCACCGAGCAAACCATCGAGCAATCACGCGCCGAGCAGCTAACTGCCCTGCGCCAATCTGGCGAACACCGCCAGTTAGAGCACCCCAGCCTCCAGGGCGAAACGCGTCAGCGACACGAAACCCTTCGGGCCGCTCGCCACGAAGCCGAGCAAGTCTACGAGCAAGCTGCTGAGCAAGAACGAGCCACTGCCGAAGCTGAGCGCCGCCAGCACGAAACCCGCGAACAACAGCGCGCCGAGCGCCAACGCCAAACCAGCCCGGCTGCCCAGCAAGAACGCTTCGACAAAACCATGGCAGCCGTCCAATCCCAGCTCTCGCCCTCAAGCCGCGCCTTTAGCAAAGTCATCCACAATCCAGCCATCGAGAAAGCAAGCGAAGTCACTGGCAACACCGTTGCCCGGCCCAACGCGCTGCTCTCTGGTGCCATTGCCGCCTTCGTACTCACTCTAGCCATCTACCTCATCGCCCGCTTCAACGGCTATCCACTCTCTGGTGCCGAATCTATTGCCGCCTTCGCCCTCGGCTGGCTCTGCGGCCTCGCCTTCGACTTTGTGCGCATGATGATGCTTGGTCGGCGAAATGTGTAGCTTACCTCTGCAAATCACTGCTCGCTCAACAACATGATTCAATCACTGATAGCTTATACTTCTCATGTGAAATAGTGCCTATGAATCAAAATTCACTGCTCTAGAGGAAGATCACTCAGAATATAGAGAAGCACTTGAACGACGGTGGCTACGTATGTCATGAGCGAACGATACCACTGTCGGAGTCGCTAACGAGCGCCTTAAGCGTCTATGTGGTTATTTTTGGTGGAAAACACTGTTGAGTCGACTAGCCTACAGGCACACAGATTGTCACCATCTTCAGATGCATATCGCTGTCAAACTCGAAGTGCACCCAGTTACCACCTTGTTCGTCGTATTGTATCCAGGCTGAGCGCACCCATGTTGAGTTTTGCTTTGCTTCATTATCGGGAGTTCCAAGATGGCGAATAATCTCATCACGTGTTGCAGTGTTCGAGAAGTCTGTAAACAGTGGAGTTGCATATGGTTTGTATTCTGAATCTTGTTGAGTGTACAAGGTGACTGCTTTAAGTACTCCATCTTTCCAGTGAAACTCTGTTCCAGAGTTATACAATGAGCAGTAGGATTCTGTAGAGTCAAAGCCAATAAAATCTTTATCGATTTCATCAATGACAGGGGTGTCACCTGAGATATTAATGATATTTTGAACGTCCTTCTCGACGGTTTTGTCGTTTCGTCCGACCAGTTCGATATATCGGTTAATATCTCCATCTATTTTTATTGCCATAGGTACTCCATAACGTATTTAAAATTATTTGATTAACGTATTATATAACACATTAATGCTTTAAGTTGGAAGATCCTCGTATAAGATAATCAATATTTCTTCTGGTTTACTACTAAAGTATGTTCGAAGCTCTAAGACTTTAGCCTCTCGCCAAGCCGCGCCAACATCATATCCATCTCGGCTTGATAAAACGGTGCATTGG